>Ga0105239_10000042_pt1 | contig 199662 bp, 169 predicted proteins | sample KBSC44metaG_FD_92761 | JGI IMG/M metagenome (GOLD analysis project Ga0105239, IMG submission 92761) | Corn rhizosphere microbial communities from Kellogg Biological Station, Michigan, USA - KBS C4-4 metaG | ecosystem: Host-associated > Plants > Roots > Rhizosphere > Soil | place: Michigan... | reverse complement strand
ATAAATAAAGTATCTTCCCTTCTTTTATAGGCCTCTAATTCCCGTTGTATCTTATTTTCTACAGTATCATAAACCCTCTTCACATTCTGCGATGAGGAATATTTAAGTTCCATATAGTTATTCGGTTTATTATAAAATGTTAGCGCCGCCGGCTTATCAGTCAGGAAGAAATCATTGTAATAGTATTTCTTACCGGTATCGACATAGCCGGCCGCAAATGAAAGCAACTGTGAATAATAAATTCCTTTGATAATAACATTGCGACTGTCCCCAAATGTATCCGGCAAAAAAATTGTCCCTTTACCATTCTCATATTGATAATGCATTTTTTTAGGATTGATGCTACTATCAAGCTTGATAGTCAGTTCAAAAGTTTTTTGAGCGAAAAGCGCGTTTGTGATACACAAGGCGATAAAGAAAAAGAAAGCAAATTTAACCATCAGGTAAGGTTATTTATTTGCCTCAATTATAGACGAAAAAGGGAAGCTAAGATGTTAAAAAGACTTAAACCCTGGCCGAATTCTGTTAAATCCATTTAACATTTAAAAGAAATCCATAAAAATCCGTAAAATCTGCTTAATCCCGGTTATTTTTGGCTCCTTCTAATCGCTATTAAATGAAACTTTTATCCCGCAGTATTCTTTCAACCTGTCTTGCTTTATCTTGTGCTTTAACCGCATCCGCCCAAAAGAAAAAAGACTATACCAAATTTGTCGACCCTTTTATCGGCACCGGCGGCCACGGGCATACTTATCCAGGTGCTGTTGTGCCATTCGGTATGGTACAGTTGAGCCCTGATACCAGGCTTACCGGCTGGGATGGATGCTCAGGTTATTATTATAGCGATACTACCGTTTATGGTTTCTCGCATACACATTTAAGCGGCACCGGCATCGCCGATTACTGCGATGTATTGTTTATGCCGACCACCGGCGAGCCTAAGTTTAAGAATACCGAGTACATGTCGGGTTTCCAGAAAAAGAATGAAGTGGCATCACCCGGATACTATAAAACCCATTTAGATAAATATAACGTTGATGTAGAGCTTACCGCCAGCACACGCGTTGGCGTTCACAAATACAGCTTTCCGTCAACAAAGGAAGCTAATATAATTATCGACTTACAACATCGTGATGAGGTATTAGACTCATGGATTGAAGTAGTGAACGACCACGAAATTCGCGGTTACCGCCGTTCCAGCTCATGGGCTACCGACCAGACGCTGTACTTTTATGCCAAATTCTCCAAGCCTTTTAAAACCTATGGCTTAGCAGGCGATGACAAGTTGGAAGCAGGTCAGAAAAAATTGCAGGGTAAAAACATCAAGATGTATGTGCGTTTTGATAACCCCGGCGAGGTGATTGCCAAAGTAGGTATTTCATCTGTAAGCGCCGAAGGTGCATTAAAAAATTTGGACACGGAAGTGCCTGATTTCGACTTTAAAAAAGTAATGCGCGATGCGAAGTCTTTATGGATAGACCAGCTTGCCAAAATTGAAGTGGAAGGCGGTGCGCCGACTGGTTCGGCCAACCAGGTTCCGCAAAATACACAAGACCCTAACATCGGCTACGATAGCCGCAATGCGCCGCGCCGGTCATCAGCACCAAAGAAAAAAGTGCCCCAGGTTGATTACATCAAGCAAAAACACACCATATTTTATACCGCATTATACCATGCCATGCTGGCGCCGAACGTTTACAGCGATGTTGACGGCCAGTACCGCGGCATGGATCAAAAAGTACACCGCGCGGACGGCTTTAATTATTACACCGTATTTTCGCTTTGGGATACCTACCGCGCCGAAGACCCGCTGCTGAACCTGATTGACCGCAAGCGCACGCTGGATTTTATTAAATCATTCCTGGCGATGTATGAGCAGGGCGGTTTATTGCCGATATGGCCGCTGGCTTCCAACGAGACCTATTGCATGGTGGGCAACCACTCCATACCGGTTATAGTTGACGCTTATGCAAAAGGTATACGCGATTTTAATGCGGAAGAAGCGTTAACAGCGATGAAAGCCGCCGTAACCCGCAATCAATTCGGTTTGGATTCATACAAGAACAATGGTGTAGTATTATCAGACGACGAGCACGAGTCTGTTTCCAAAACCTTGGAATATGCCTTTGATGATTGGTGTATCGCGCAATTCGCAAAAATGCTGAACAAACCTCAGGACTATGCCGAATACATCAAGCGCGCACAATACTGGAAAAACAACTTTAACGACCAAAACGGCTTCATGCAGGCCCGCGCAAACGGCGGTTGGTATACCCCATTCGAGCCGACCGAGATAAATAACAACTATACCGAAGGCAACGCCTGGCAATATTCGTTCCTGGTTCCGCAGGATGTGGAAGGTTTGGCAGAACGCATGGGCGGCCGTCAGAAATTTGAAGCCAAACTGGACGAATTATTTACAACCGACGCCAAATTGAGCGGTCGCCAGCAAGACGATGTGAGCGGTTTGATAGGCCAATACGCGCATGGCAATGAGCCGAGTCACCACATGGCTTACCTTTACAATTTTACCGATGCGCCCGAAAAAACGCAGGCCTACATCAGCCGCATTTTACGCGAAGAATACAGCGACAAACCCGATGGCCTTTCCGGTAACGAGGATTGCGGGCAGATGTCGGCATGGTATGTAATGAGCTCGCTGGGCATTTATAATGTAGCACCGGGCCAGCAGCAGTTCCAGGTTGGCATTCCGCAGTTTGATAAAGCGGTTATTAACCTGGAAAACGGCAAAAAGTTCACTATCAGCAATCCGGGTGCGGGGGTTAGCCGCGCGAATATTTATCTGCAGGGCATGAATCTTAACAAAAAGACCTACAGCAAAATTTACCTGGATTATGATAATATCGCCAATGGAGGAGACTTCGAAGTGCTAACCGGCAAACTGCCCAACAATATCTTCCTGCAAGGCCTTGAAAAACCGACCTCTAAGATTAGCGATGATTTGATAGTATCAGACCCATACATTATATCGCCATCAAAAACCTTTACGCAGCCCATAAAGATTGAAATAAAAGCTGCCGATAAAAACGCTAAAATCTATTACACAACCGATGGCTCCGCTCCTACCGCAAGCTCAACCTTATACGTCGCCCCTGTAGATATTTCAACCAACACTACCGTAAAAGCCATAACCATTGACGGCGACAAACAAAGCTTCGTAGTTACCGGCTCCTTCAACAAAATACGCGACGATTTAAAGTTAACGCTGGTAAACAAATACCTGCCCAACTACGCCGACCAGGGCGATAACACGCTCATCAACGGCATCCGCGGCAAGGCCAACTGGCGCATCGGCAACTGGCAGGGCTTTCAGCCTGATGACGTGGTAGCGATTATAGATATGCAGCAGGTAAAACCCGTTAAGCAGGTAACTTTCGGCGCATTGCAGGATAGCCGCGCATGGATAGTTTTCCCTAAAGAAGTGGAATATTGGCTGTCTGACGATGGCGTAAACTACAAGTTGGCTGCCACCGTACCTACAAAAGTGGATGTTAAAGACCTAAACGTACAAACGCAGGATTTCACAGCCCCGCTAAACACCAAAACACGTTTTATAAAAGTGATCGCTAAACAATACGGTCCGCTGCCGGAGTGGCATGAGAGCAAAGGAAATCCATCGTATATTTTTTCGGATGAAATAGTGATTGAGTAATTTTTTTGTTGGGATTTCACCGATTTGAGAATGATTTCACCGATTGATGATTGATATTTTATTAGAGAAAGAAGAATAAGAAGGGATAACGAAAGAGGCCCCCACCCTTGGCTGTGGGGGAACTGCGATGGTTGAAGTAGAAGAAATTGAATATTTAAATTATGAGGTTCTTGGACTATTTCAAGTTTAAAACACCGCGAAAAGGCAACACAAACTCTGTGTTATTTTTTCATGAAGACGACTTTCGCCAGATAGAATTGGTACCGAAAGAAAACATAAGTTCTGTCAAACAACAATGCACTCAAATAAATGACCTTTCACAAGATAATTGCGACTGCTCATCATACACAGACGTTTTCATCCGTAATGAAAACCCGATAGAATTAGCTGTTAAGCAAATCGCCCCGGTCGATCTTGAAAACATGCTGACAGATTATAAATTTCGACGTGCTTCGGAAGTGTTAACTGGCTATGGCGAAAAATACCGAATTTCCGCGCCGGATACCGCCGGCTTCGGCCACGATTATGCCGGCATCTTTTATAACTTCAAGGGTAATGCTGTGAATGCAATCTGGCTAACAAGGCTAGAAGAAATAGATCAAGACAACCTCGAACTATTCCTTAATAATGCTGGTTTAAAATGGGGACTTTTATTAGTGGATTGGACAGCAACGGAATTTATTGATTTATCTGATAGGCAAGCTATTATAAATTATTTGGAGTTGTAACCATTTTCCAAGGCGCATATCCTTATGAGACTTCCGAAGTTTTAAAACTTCGGGAGTCTTCACGTCTCTTTTGTGCGGAGAAATCTGCGTCATCAGCGACATTAGTTAACATCTTCGATTATTTTTTGTGCGGCCCGGTCTTCAACGTCCACTCAGCTACTTTCCTGCCCACATCCTGCGCCGATCCGTTTTCGAAAGCATAATGAATTCCGCCATAAATCCGGCTTAATCCGTTTTCGGACTCCACCGTGCTTAGCGATTCAACGGTGCGGGCTGGCTCACCTTCCGTGGTGGTATGCAGTTCAAGGTGATTTTTATCGCCATAGAACTTTTTTAACACTTCATATCCTGCGGTAACAGTTGCACTGTGTCCGCTGGGGTAACTTGGATGCGCCGGGGTGGTTATGAGCGGCGTCCATTTGGTGTAGGCTTTTACCGAACCATCTTCTTCGGCATTTAGTGCAGTTACAGGCCGCCATGCAAGGTACTTGTATTTAGCGCCCCAAATTTCAATGCGGGCATCGGCTTCGGCAATATCAACCAAAGCAAAAATCAACGCATTTTCTTCCAGCGATTTTCCGTGGCTTACAGCTAATAGTCGTGCTGCTTCATTAACGGTAAGTTCAGCGTCCTGCTTATAAAATTGTGCGATGTGCGTTTGGTCTTCGGTACGTTTGGTGCTTTTTGTTTCGCCAAGCTCATTTACCTCGGCAAGCGCCTTTTTATATTCATCGCTTCCTATTGCCGGCGGAGCTACAGGTAAAAACTGCTTTCCGTCTTTAAGCAAAAATGGCTTTACATTTCCCCATTCTACGTCGATTCCGTGTGCAAACTTACCAGGTGTTGGCCTGTATGCCCCTACTCCCGGTTTTTCCGGGCCGGCGTAAGTAGTTAAGGGACTGGAGCCATCATTCGCGCGCAAGGCAAGAATATCAGCAGCAGATGCAGCGCCTGCTTTGCGGCCATTATCAATGGCATCTTCTTTAATACCCTGTATGCTGTTGTCCAGCGCCGAGTCTAAGGCTGGTTTCTGGGCAGGGAAAAAGCTCACCAGCACGTCATGTGCAGCCTGTGCAACCGCCGCCTGTGCAGATGCAGGCCCGGTTACCGTTGCGTTATAATGATAAGGGGTACCAAAATGTTTAATTGAATTTACGGCATCATAAACCGCTATTGCCTCCACCGCTGCCGTGCGGCTTGCAAGATTGCTGTTTTGTTTAGCGGCTTTTGCGGTTTTGATAGTAATGAAATTCCATTGAACTACTAAGTCGCCCGCGGCTGACTTTGATTGTGCGATAAGCGTATTATTAAATGATAAAATACCTGCGCTGATAATTGCTGAGACGGTTAAAAACTTTTTCATGATAAGCTAAATATTCATCAAAGGTAATATAATCTACTAAATAGATAGATATTATATATAATTTAATAATTTGTTTATATGCCGGTAACGATCTGTAAACAACAGGGGCGCTTATGGCTTCCGCGAGACTTCCGAAGTTTTAAAAACTTCGGAAGTCTGTCGATAGTCTATAGTATCACTATCTGTCCGCCGGCAACACCCTTTGCTTTTTTATCTGCCTGATAACCATATATTCAAACGTTTTTATGGCCTCTTGCTGCTTGTCGCCGTGATAGGATTTGCGTATAAACGTGGCCATGCTGATTAGCTTAATATCGGACGATGTCTCATTTCCGGAAATAGTCGCCGTGGCGTATTTAGTTTTATATAATATCGTATCCTGTTTTTTCAACTTTTCATAATCCAGTATCACCGCTACGGTATCGCCGGGTTTACCGTAATAAAACACACCTGTATTGCTGTTAAAATCAACCCGCATATAACCCGATTTATTGATATCATTTACCTCATCAACCTGGTAAGCATTAATCCGTTTGATCAATTCATGGCGCGAAAAATCAAAGTGGTAAACCTTGTTGATATTATTGAATGTCATGTCATCACCCGGCGGCCTGGTCGTTGCAATAAATGACACACCGGACAATACTATAATCGAATTTCGCAAAACAGGCCTCACCGCATATTCGCGTAACCGCTCAAAAGCATAATATGAAAATGGCAATATAAGCAGCGCCATATAATCAGTGGAATCTACCGTACGGTTAACAGGAATACCAATATGATTTAAAGCATTGATAACAGGCTGCACCAATTCTGATTTCCATACAACAAAAAGCACCAACGTCAGGCTATACCACCATTTTGTTTTTGAAGGAGACAAGGCGCTCAGAAAAAACGGCAGCGCAAACAGTCCGGCAAAGTCGGATAGCTTTCCGGTAATGGCGTTTCCATAAGTTGTTTTCAGGTACCAGTCGTTTACAACGAGCAATAATACGGCAATAATGAATACGGGATTGGCTAATTTGGATAGGGTTTTCATGCTGATATGTCTTGGATCGCAGAAACTAACTGATTAATTCTCAAAAAATTATCCGCAATATCCGTCATGCCTCTTTTGATCGCAGATGCTTAGGTATTACGCTGATGACGCAGATTAATAACTCGTTAATTTAAAAAAATATCAGAGCAATCTGTTCATCCATTCACATCGTAAAAATTATCTGCGTCATCACTTTCATCTGCTCTCATCTGCGATAAAAAAGCTCTTAATCCCCTTCATCTGTGAGCACTTTCTTCGCTTCCTCCAGCTTATCCATTTCATCCTTATCCAGTACAGGGAATTTTAAATCGAGGCCTTTTAATGTTTCCAGTATAATTGTCGATATGGCAATTCGTGTAAACCATTTTTTATCAGCAGGGACAACGTACCAGGGCGCATTTTTAGTTGATGTTTCCCTGATGGCTTTTTCATAAGCATCCATGTAGTCATCCCAGCATTTCCGCTCGGCAATATCGCCCGATGAAAATTTCCAGTTGCGCCTGGAGTCTTCTATTCGTTTCAAAAAACGTTTCTTCTGCTCATCCTTCGACAGGTGCAGAAAGAACTTTATAATGACTGTGCCGGTCTCGCTTAGATGTTTTTCAAATGTCTGGATGCTTTCATAGCGGTCTGCCCAAAATCCTTTCGGGATATCTTTTACGTCGTTAATGGCCGGCAGTTGCTCTTTCAGCAATAATTCGGGGTGCACTTTGGTTATCAGCACATATTCGTAATGCGAGCGGTTATGTATGCCAATCCTGCCCCGCTCAGGCATCGCCTTATGATGCCGCCACAAAAAATCACGCTCATAATCCTCAGAGGTCGGCTGCTTAAAGCTATAAACCTCGCAGCCCTGCGGGTTAAGGCCCGACATGGTATGCGCTATCGCGCCATCTTTCCCCGCGGCGTCCATCGCCTGGAAAATAATCAGCACCGATTGCCGGTTAGCGGCATAAAGCTTTGCTTGTTCCCAGGCGGTCTCTTTAATTAGTTTGTCCAGTATCTCCCTGGCATCGCTTTTTTCGAAGCCATCTGCGTAGCCGGGGTCATGATCTTTTAGCGAGAACTTATCTTTTTCGGTGATTTTAAATTTGGAAACCAGGTTGTTCATGGTATAAGATTGTAAATGCAAGTTAAGGTTAAATTTATGTAACAAGTAAAACGTATTTTTATCATAATTACAACACAGCCAGAAAAAGGTTTATCAATTGCTATGACAGCGCGTGAATCTTCCGGAGAATTAAAGTACAAGGAGAGCCAAACAAAAGACGATGTTACCATTGCAACGGAAAACATTACAAAAAAGCGTCTGAAGCGTGAGGAGCAAGTACTTGAAAAGGCGACTGCTGATTTAAGCATATTTTACAAAGCCTTATGTTTCATTATATTCATTCGAAGATTCAAAGGGATAAGCCTTTTCAAACTTGACTCCGACTCAATATTAAAAAGACAACAGTCAAATTATTACGGGGTAACCGGATTTTCTTTTTTTATTACCGGCATTCTGCTGACCAGTAATTTCAATGTTCCATTTCTCTTAGCCTGGTGTGCCGGTTTCGGCCTTTCGTACCTTTTTGACATCCTTTATAACAGGCAACGACAAATAGACGATATAAAGGGAGATTGGCCGCGAAGCCCTTATAAACTCTATTAAGCAATAGCATGAATAAACAAATTCATAATATAATGGTTAACGTAAAATTTACGCCCATAATCCGCGTTGTTAATATTTACTAATTTGCCTATGATTTAGGGCCATAATTTTACATCTTTACCCTCATGTTCCGACGTATAAAAAACCGATTCCTAAGGTACTTCAGCATATTCATATACTTTGTTATTATATTTTTCTGTGCTATCGAGTTAAACTTCCTTTGGCTGTTTGGTTACTCGCCTGATATGCACGACATTAGAAACCCCAGCATGTCGCTGGCATCGGAGGTTTATTATGCCGATGGCACCCTGATAGGCCGCTATTATAAGGAAAACCGCTCGCCAGTTGAATTCAATAAAATATCGCCCAATATTATCAATGCCCTTATCGCTACCGAAGATGTAAGGTTTTACCACCATAACGGCGTCGATTTTTATTCAGCGTTCACCAGCATACTTTCTACCGCATCCGGCGACAGGCGCGGTGGCAGTACCATTACCCAGCAACTGGCTAAAAACCTGTTCGAAACACGTAAAAAGAAATCGCAGGGCGTAATGCGGCATATTCCCGGTATAAAAACCGTGGTTTATAAAATTAAAGAGTGGCTTACCGCATTTAAAATAGAGCATGTTTACAGTAAAAACGAAATCCTGACGCTTTATTTAAATACAGTTCCCTTCGGCAATAATACTTTCGGTATCAAGACTGCATCTTTAAAGCTGTTTAATAAAACGCCTGATGCCGTTAATCCAGCGGAAGCTGCTACATTGGTGGGGATGTTGAAGGCCACATCGACCTACAATCCTATTAACAATCCAAAACATTCATTGGAGCGTCGCAACACCGTTTTAAGCCAGATGCTCAAATATAATTACATCAAAAAGGCCGACTACGATACCAGCATAAACAAGCCCATCAAGCTCGACCTAACCTATGTAGAAAATGAGGGACAGGGCGACTCCTACCTGCGCCAGGCGGTAAGCCGATGGCTAAAAAAATGGCTGAAGGATAACGATTACGATTTGTACGAGGACGGCTTAAAAATATACACCACCATCGACCCACGCCTGCAGCAGTATGCGGAGGAAGCAGTGGAGGAAAAAATGAAGATGCTCCAAAAAAGATTTTACGGCCTTTGGGGCAATAAAAACCCATGGCAGGACCTGGATGGCAACGAGATAAAAGACTTTGTATTAAAAAATGAGCAAAAACTGCCCATCTACGCCAAATTACAAAAGAAATACGGCGCCAACAGTCCGCTTGTCAGCCAATACTTCGAGAAGCAGAAACACATGAAAGTATTTACCTGGCATGGGGAACGCGATACTACATTTTCGAGCGTCGATTCAATAAAATACTACGCCAAGCTGCTGAATACCGGCATGATGACCATGGAGCCAACCACCGGCAAAATAAAAGTTTGGGTTGGCGGCGTCGACTATAAATATTTTAATTACGACCACGTAAATCAGTCACGCAGGCAAGCCGGCTCAACCTTTAAGCCATTTGCTTATCTTACTGCTTTGGATAATGGATTTACACCTTGCGATAAATTTACCGACCAGCCTGTATCGATTAAATATGTAGACGAAGGCAAACAACAGGTTTGGGAACCAAAGAATGCCGATTTCCATTTCTCGTACCAGGAGATGTCGCTGCGTTGGGCAATGGGTAAATCTGTAAATTCTATCACAGCGCAGGTTACTGAAAAAGTGGGCTGGGATAAAATAGTGGAATACGCGCACAAGGTTGGTATTGAAAGTCCACTGAAAGCTATACCATCAGTGTCACTGGGGTCAAACGACGTATCGGTTTATGAAATGACGAGGGCTTACAGCACATTTTTAAACCGCGGTAAAAAGGTAGACCCAATCCTCGTTACTAAAATAACGGATCCGGATGGCACTGTTTTAAAAGAATTTAAGCTGAAGGAAGAACAGGTAATCAGCGAGGAAACAGCCTGGCTGATGTTATACATGTTCCGTGGCGGTATGGAAGAACCGGGCGGCACCTCACAGGCCTTATGGGAATATACCGGCTTGTGGAAGAAAGCAAGCAACCAGATTGGCGGCAAAACAGGCACATCATCAAAATATGTTGATGGCTGGTACATGGGCATCACCAAAGATTTGGTGACCGGTGTTTGGGTCGGCGCAGATGACCGTACCGTACACTTTACCTCGTCAGAAACCGGAGAAGGCTCACACACTGCACTGCCGATTTTCGCCCGCTTTATGGAAAAGGTTTATGCTGACCCGAAATCGGGCTATACGCCGGGGCCATTCCCAAAACCATGGTCTAAAATCACCAAAAAATATGATTGCCCATCGCCAATACCTGTAGTTGATTCAGCGGAAACCGATAGCTTGTTCAGGCCGCTCGATTCACTAAAGGCACAGCCTATAAAACACGATAGCACTGCGAAAACACAATAAGCAACCGGTGCGTAGTCAGCTGCGTATTGGTTTTGGGTTATAGATGTTGTAAGAGTTGTAGTGGTTGTATTGCATGTACATTTTGTAGCAATTGTAATGGCTAAATACTTTTTAACTTTTACAACCACTATAACATCTACAACTAATATTAACTTTCCATAATTTAGCGCTTATTCTATTTTTTCCTATATGAATAAACATCTCCGCAATTCCGTAAGAAAATATTCCATTATACTTTTTTGCACGGCAGCCACGCTGTTGTTTAGTTTCAACGCTAAGGCACAGTACTTTGGCCAGAATAAGGTGCGCTATAAGAACCTGAAATTCAAGGTTTATAAAACTCCTCACTTCGAAATTTACTACTACTTGAAAAACGACAGCATGCTGAAACGTTTTGCGCAGGAAAGTGAGCTTTGGTACACGCTGCACCAGCAAGTATTCAGGGATACATTTAAAAGAGTTAACCCGATTATACTATATGCCGACCACCCTGACTTTCAGCAGACAACCGCGCTCGACGGTGAAATTGATGTGGGTACAGGCGGTGTTACCGAGGGCCTGAAAAACCGTATCGTAATGCCTATAATGGAAAGTAACCAGATGACCCGTCATGTTATTGGCCACGAATTGGTACATGCCTTTCAATATCACGCATTGCAAACCAGCGATTCCGTTTCATTTGAAAATATTGGTAATATTCCGTTGTGGATGATTGAAGGTATGGCAGAATACCTGTCCATCGGTAAAAAAGATGCTTATACAGCGATGTGGATGCGCGATGCTTATTTAAATCACGATATCCCTACCGTCCGGGATTTAACCGAAACCAATAAATACTTCCCTTACCGCTATGGCGAGGCATTTTACTCGTTTATCGGTTCCACCTATGGCGATACGGTAATTGTACCTTTCTTTAAAAACGTGGCCCGCTTCGGCCTGGGCTATGGCATCAAGCGAACCTTCGGATATGATGATAAAACCTTATCGAGCTTGTGGAAAAGCTCGGTTGAAGCCAGCTATAAGCCCTATTTAAAAGATACGGTTGAAACCCCTGTCGGCACTCGCATTGTTGATGAGCGTAACTCAGGAAAGATGAACCTCGCCCCGGCCGTTAGTCCGGATGGCAAGTACCTTGCATTTTTATCGGAGAAAAATTTATTTGAGGTGGATCTGTTCCTGGCCGATGCTAAAACGGGCCGGATAATACGAACACTCACAAAGAAAGTATCGAGTACGCATGTTGATGAGTTTAACTTTATTGAGTCTGCCGGTGCATGGTCTCCGGATAGCAAAAAGTTTGCCTTTAGCGTATTTAATAAAGGTATTAACCGAATGCTGGTTGTTGATATAGCTTCGGGAAGCGTTATTAATGACGTGGCTATGGGTAAGGCCGAACAATTCAGCAACTTGTCATGGTCGCCGGATGGAAAGAGCATGGTTTTCCAGGGCCTGGCCGATGGGTATGTGGATTTGTACCTCTATAACTTCGATACCAAACAGGTTAAGCAATTAACCAATGATAAATACACAGATTATCAGCCAAGCTTCTCACGGGATGGCAAAAAGATAGTCTTCTCCACCGACAGGAAAACTTACGACCAAACGTTGTCCTACCAGATAACATTCAACCTCGCAGAGTTGGATTTGGCGACCGGGAAGGTAACCGATATCAACGTTTTTGACGGAGCTAATAATTTAAACCCGCAATATTCCTCGGACGGTACGCAGATTTACTTCCTTTCGAATCATGACGGTTTCCGCAATATGTACCGTTATACACCGGCAACCGGGGGCGTTGAGCAAATGACCAATTTGTTTACGGGTATAAGCGGTATTACAGAATATTCGCCGGCGTTGAGTATTTCAGCGAATAACGATATTGTTTATTCTTATTACGCGAAACAGAAATATGCTTTATACAATGCTAAAGCGACTGATTTTAAAGCGCAACCTGTTGTAGGCAAGCCCGGCGATTTCGGCGCAGACGTACTCCCTCCTGCCCGCGCAGTAGGCGTCGACCTGATAAATTCTAACCTGAATAACTACCTGGCTTATCCAAAATTGCCACTCGACTCGATAAAAATTATCCCATATAAATCAAAGTTTAAGCTCGATTACTTAGCGAGCAGCGGCGTGGGCGCTTCAGTGAGCCAATATGGTGCAGGTTTGTCGAGCGGTGTACAGGGCGTGTTCAGCGATATTCTAGGTCGCAACCAGATTTATGCTGGGTTGGCTGTAAATGGCGAGATTTATGATTTTGGCGGACAGTTTACCTACATCAACCAAACCGGCCGCTGGAATATTGGTGGAAGCATATCGCACATACCGTTTCAAACCGCAAATTATAGCGTGGCAAACTCTACTTACCAGGTGAATAGCACGACTACTGTTCCATCTGTAGAAGAACGATATGACCTCATCCGCATCTTCCAGGACCAGGCTTCACTATTTACATCTTATCCTTTCACCAAAAAAACAAGAATAGAGTTTGGCACAGGCGTGGCGCAATATTACTACCGTGTTGAAAGATACACCACTGTTTATGATACCCTTGGCCGGGTACTTGATTATACCAAACGCCACGTACCTAACAGCGAGTATAATTCCGACCCGGCAAATGCAGGCTTCAACCTGTCGCCGATGACTATATTTAACGTAAATACAGCGTTGGTTGGCGATAACTCCTTCTTCGGCGTGGCATCTCCGTTAAATGGTTACCGCTACAGGGTTCAAGCCGAATATGATTTCGGCACCTATCATTACTTTGCACCTACCGTTGACTTGCGCGGTTACCTCCGTGCAGCCCCGGTAACTTTTGCAGCACGTTTGTATGGCTATGGTCGCTTCGGCAGTACCGGTAACTTGTATGAGCTGTTCGTGGGGTATCCATTCCTTATCCGCGGATACGAGGCACAAACATTTTATAATAACAACGGCAAAAAGCCTACCAACGGCTTTACCATCGACCAGCTATCCGGCAACCGCATAGCGGTAGCCAACTTCGAGGTGAGGCTGCCATTTACCGGTCCGGAGAAGTTGTCGCAGTTTAAATCGAAATTTCTGTTTACTGAACTGAATGCTTTCTTCGACGCCGGCTTAGCCTGGAACAGCGGCAACCAGATAAAATTCGCTTCTAGTCCGGATTTAGTAGGATACAAGGGCGCGGTTGATAGCAATGGCAACCCGGTTTTAGATAAAAATGGCAACCAGGTGCAAAACCCTGTTTACAATACCAATCAGCGCGTGCCTGCTTTAAGTGCCGGTATATCAATAAGAGTAAATATATTCGGTTATTTTGTATTGGAGCCTTATTTTGCAGTGCCGTTTAACCGGACCGATGTTAATAAACCCGTGTTTGGCTTAGGCTTTACACCGGGATGGTAGGTTGAAACAGAAATAAGACTGTTAGAGCCAGAAATCAAGATATAAAGATTAATTTATTTTGATTCCTGGCTCATGACCATTTGCAGTATTTATATTTTTTTTGTCATTTCAGAGTGGCTTCCCTTGGTTCTTGACTCTTGAATTCTTGTATCCTGCGTCTTTTCTACTACCTTTGCGGCCATGAAAAAATGGTTTTTAATTCTATTGGTGGCTGTTAGCGCTCAGAGTTTGTTTGCTCAAGATAGCGCCACTTCAAACCATATCGTAATTGATTCGGTAAAGGCAAAGTGGGGTAAGGTGAAAAATGTAAACGGTACAGCGATGATATCTTCAAACAATATCATCGAAAATATAGAATTATCGAAAGAATATAGCTTATTGGTTACCGCTATTGAAGATGCAGGCCTGACGGAAACATTCAAAAGTAAAGGCCCTATTACCTTCTTCGCGCCAACAAACCAGGCGTTTGAAAAGCTGCCGGCTGGCGAACTCGATACCCTTTTAAAGCCAAACCATAAGCTTGATTTAAGCTACCTGATAGCCAGCCATGCTATTGCGGGTAAACTAAGCGTAAAAGATATTCAGCACAAAATAAATTCAAATAACGGCCAGGCAACATTCCGCACCATTGCGGGCACTACGCTAACCGCCAAAATTGACAGCAACAGGAATATTGTTTTGATAGATGACGCCGGTGGTGAGAGTATTATCAGTAAATTTGATATACAGCAAAGCAACGGTATGCTGCATATTATTAATGCAGTTTTGGTGCCTAAAACCAAAAACATATAATCAGACATACTGCTGACAAACCTGCTGTTAAGATATTTCGTAGTTTGTGTTGTAAGGATACCTTATTTAATCCGACTAAATTAAAAACTTAATAGCATGAAGAAATCTATTTTAGCACTCATCATATTGGGTGTCTTCACAGCATTCGGCTGCCAAATGACCAGCGGTCAAATTAAAAAATACGACCCCAAGCGTAAAATGAGCAAAGCTCCGGCGGAATGGAAAAAAGTACTTACGCCTGATGCTTATCATATTATGGTAGAAAGCGGCACCGAGCCACCATTCCATAACGCGTACGACGAGAACAAAGAGAAGGGCGTTTACGTTAGCGCAGCCACCGGCGAAGTATTATTTACGTCGGAAGACAAATTTGACAGCGGTACCGGCTGGCCAAGCTTCGTAAAACCGGCAGACCCTAAAAAAATTGAAATAGTGACAGATAACAGCGACGGCATGGTTCGCGACGAAGTTATCGAACGCAGCACAGGCCTGCACCTCGGCCACGTATTTGACGATGGCCCCGCCAATCGCGGCGGAAAAAGATACTGCATGAATTCTGCTGCCTTCAAATTTATTAAAAAATAACAGCCGCACGGCTTGAGCTGATAGATGGGCGCATTTGCGGCCTTACCCTCACTCCGCTTTCATAACTTAAGCCAATGGTCAGGTCTATCCAATCCGGGTTAACAGGCCTGATCATTTTTTCTTTTTGCGCCCTCGTATAAGTGCTCACAGTTTTAAAGCGCTCCATCGCCTGCTCCTCGTTATTTATCTCTTCAAAATATACTAAGCGATTTAGCTGTTTAGAATTATCGAAAAATAAAGTAGGCATCTGGCGATAAAATTCCAGGGTTTTCAACAGGTCAGAACATAGCCCTACATGTAAATTATTGCGGTTTCTGTCAGTAATGATATAGATGAAGCGTTTCATATTGATAAATAAAATTTGCTGTTTGAAAAATAATTACTAATTTTATGAGCATAAAAATACTAACTATTTTAGCAATTCCAAATTTTTATGTCAAATATTCCATCAAATATTAAATTTCTTCGCAAAAAGAAAGGCCTTACACAGCAGCAATTCGCTGATGAACTAGGCATAAAACGCTCATTAGTAGGTGCTTATGAAGAAGAAAGAGCAGACCCGAAGTATGAACTGCTAAAAAAAATAGCATTATTCTTTGATGTCTCTATCGACGACTTTATTAACGAAGAAATCGACGAAAAATGGACGCCGAAGCCAAAAGGCAACCCGGCAAATCTACGCATCCTGACAATTTCTGTCGATAAAGACGACAACGAAAACATTGAGTTAGTGCCAACTAAAGCAGCGGCAGGTTATTTAAATGGTTACGCCGACCGCGAATATGTGGCGGCTTTACCAAAATTCTACCTGCCAATGCCAGCCTTTAAACAAGGCACCTACCGTGCTTTCGAAATAAAAGGCGACTCGATGCTGCCGCTGGAATCCGGCTCTATTATTATAGGCGAATATGTAGAGAACTGGAGCGACGTAAAACAAGCCGAAACCTATGTGGTGGTATCAAAAAACGAAGGCGTTGTATACAAACGTATTGGCAATAAATTTAAGGACAATAAAAAGCTTAAGCTGGTATCAGATAATCCTGTTTATGAACCATTCGACGTAAGCGGTGAAGACATTTTGGAATTGTGGAAAGCTAAGGCATATATATCAACCCATCTGCCTGTACCGGCTCCTGAGCCAACGTTGGAAAGCTTAACAGGTATGATGGCGCAGATGCAAAGATCGATATCTGGTCTAAAAGGCAATAATTAGTCAATTCTATTGTAGGGGCATATCGCATATGCCCTCGCCTACATGCGATTGATAGCAAGATTACCTATCGCTTTTTCAGGGCGTATGCAATACGCCCCCAGGTTAAATTCCCATTTAACGCAGGTTGAAACATTGTATCAATATGTTTACAATATTTCAACCTGCTTTATTAAAGCAATCCCAAACCGCTTTATCAGGCCATACGTCAACATTTCAACCTTAAAAACCTTTCAACTTTACAACAATGTTGCACCGCAACAATTAAGTTACATGCTAACAATTAAACTCTCTTGCAGCTATCTTTATCTATAGATTAAAAACACTGAAAAACAATGAGAAAAATTTTGTTAGTATGCTGTATCCTGTTAGGACTTACAGCAGTTAGTCGTGCACAAGGTGGGCGGCAAAGAATGAGCCCTGAAGACCGGGCCAAGCAGCTGCAGACGCAGCTTAAGCTTACCGACGATCAGACAACAAAAATAACCGCTATCTATAAAACCCAGGCAACCAAAATGGATAGCATCAGAACTGCTGCAAACGGCGACAGGGATGCTATGAGAACTGCTATGGGTCCGCTTAGAACTGCGGCAAATGATCAGATTAAAGCACTTTTAACCCCTGAGCAGGCAACTGCTTATCAAAAAATGATGGATGAGCAACGCGCCCGTATGCAAAACGGCGGTGGCGGTGGCGGTGGCGGCGGTGGTCAATAATCACCCTGCACAAAGTTTTAATAATAAAGCGTCCCATTAAACCGGGGCGCTTTGTTATTTTTGACCAAATTTTACGCATTGTTAAACTCAGAACACTTCATCAATAAAAAACTGCAGGAACGGCAAACCTCCGGCGCTTACCGTACGCTAAAACCCGATAATACCCTGGCAGACTTTTGTTCAAACGATTACCTGGGTTTTGCACGTTCGGCGGAATTAAAGCAACTTATTGATGAGGAACTGGCGCGGCTGCATCCGGTTAAAAACGGTTCAACCGGTTCGCGCTTGTTATCAGGGAATTCGAATTATACAGAAGAAACGGAAAACTTTATTGCCAGCCTGCACGGATGTGGGGCGGGATTGATATTTAATTCAGGTTATGATGCTAACTTGGGGCTGTTTTCGTCGCTTCCGCACCGCGGCGATACGATAATACTGGATGAGCTGGCGCACGCTTCAATAATAGACGGAGCGCGATTAAGTTTTGCCAACCGCTATACCTTTAAACATAATGACCTTTACAGTCTCGAAGAAAAGCTAAGGTTGGCGAAGGGTAATTGTTATATCGGTATCGAAAGCGTGTACTCGATGGATGGCGATGCTGCCCCGCTTAATGCAATAGCCGAATTGGCAGAAAAGTATAATGTTGCATTGATAGTTGATGAAGCCCATGCCGTAGGCTTATATGGATTTGGCCTGGTTGATAACACTATTAAAGATAAAGTTTTTGCCCGGGTGGTAACATTTGGCAAGGCGCTTGGCTGCCACGGAGCTATTGTACTGGGCAGTAATTCGCTGCGGGAGTATTTAATAAACTTTGCGAGACCCTTTATTTACACTACAGCCGCCCCTTTGCACCAAATGGTGTCAGTAAAAATGGCTTATTTGCAATTGCAGCAATCGGCAAACGAGATAGAAAAACTAAAAAACAACATCCGGCTGTTTAAACAAAACGTAAATAAAAATCAGTTGTTAATTAATAGTAACAGTGCAATACAATGCATGTTATTAAACGATAACGAAAAAGCCAAGGCCATGGCAAAAGCTTTACAGAAAAACGGCCTGGATGTACGCCCTATCCTTAGCCCCACTGTGCCGCAGGGAAGCGAGCGTATAAGAATTTGCCTGCACTCGTTTAATACAAATGAAGAAATAATTTCATTAGCCGATACTTTAAATACTTTTGCGGATGCATAATAAAGCAATATTTGTAACAGGAATAGGTACCGGAATAGGTAAAACGCTGGTATCAGCAGCTTTGGTTGAAAAATTAAAAGCTGATTACTGGAAGCCCGTTCAATCGGGTGATTTGGAAACCAGCGATACCAAAACGGTAAAAAATTTAATAAGCAACAATATTTCCGTTTTTCACCCGGAAACTTACGGATTAACACAGCCATTTTCGCCGCATAAATCGGCCGCTATCGATAAAATCACGATCGACGAAAATAAGTTCTTGCTCCCGAAAACGGATAACACTTTAATAGTTGAAGGCGCAGGGGGCCTGATGGTGCCGCTTAATGATCGTTTCCTGATAATCGACCTGATAAAACACCTGCAAACGCCGGTAATATTGGTTACCCAAAACTATCTCGGCAGCATTAACCATACGCTTTTATCAGTCGACGCATTGAAACAGCGTGGTATACTTATTAAAGGCATTATCTTTAACGGCATAAAGGATATTTATTCAAAGGAATATATCCTCGACTACACGGGTCTTAAATTACTGGGGCACATCCCGGAATATCCGGCAGTTGATAAGAAAGCTGTTATTGATGCGGGAAAGTATATCGACCTTTAGTTGATTGGGTTGATTAGGTTAAAAATATCTATAAAAATCTCTGAAATCTCTTAATCCCGGTTACCTTTGCCCCGGATTAAGAACTCAATCGACCATTCTCTTAATCAACTTAGTCAACCAATTATGAACAATATTACAGTAATAGGCTCCGGGACCATGGGTAACGGAATTGCGCACACATTTGCCCAGCACGGCTATAAGGTAAATTTGGTAGACGTTAAAGACGATGCCCTGGCCCGCGCCATACAAACCATAACCGCTAACCTGGATCGCCAGGTAAAAAAAGGCGCAATTGACGAGGCCGTTAAAACAGCTACCTTAAACAATATCACCACTGCCACAGACCTTAAAACTGCTGTAAGCAACGCCGACCTTGTGGTAGAAGCAGCCACCGAAAACCGTGAAATAAAGCTCAACCTGTTCAAGCAGCTAAGCGAATATTGCGGCGAAAATACCATCCTGGCATCTAATACATCATCCATATCCATCACACAGATTGCGTCGGTAACGAAAAATCCGGGCAATGTGATAGGCATGCACTTTATGAACCCCGTACCGGTGATGAAGCTGGTAGAGGTTATCAGGGGCTATGCCACAACCAATGAGGTTACCAAAACGGTAATGGAGCTATCGGTTAACCTTGGAAAATCGCCGGTTGAGGTGAATGATTACCCGGGCTTTGTGGCTAACCGCATTTTAATGCCGATGATAAACGAGGCTATCTATACCTTATATGAGGGCGTTGCCGGTGTACAGGAAATAGACACGGTAATGAAATTAGGTATGGCCCACCCCATGGGTCCGTTGCAACTGGCTGATTTTATCGGGCTGGATGTTTGCCTTGCAATACTGAATGTACTTTACAACGGCTTCGGCAATCAAAAATATGCCCCGTGTCCCCTATTGGTTAATATGGTGATGGCAGGACACAACGGCGTAAAAACCGGTAGAGGCTTTTATGAATATACGGCCGGAAGCAAGGATTTGGTGGTTGCAGAGAAGTTTGTTCGGTAGAGATCAGAGATTAGTGATTACAGATTAGGCCGAATTTTCCTAATCTCTGATCACTAACAATAAACCTTTCGGTATGATAATTGTCCTACATGGTATCTATTATTTTTTAATAAATAAATTACCAATGAATACATTATCAAAAATAGGTTTAATGACAGCCCTAGCAGGCTCATTATTCCTGGCCTCATGTTCAGGAGAGTATTACGTAGCCAACCAGCCGGTTGAGCCCGTTTACGAAAGACCGGTAGCCCCCTATGCCGGAGCCGTTTGGATTGACGGCGACTGGGGTTACAGTGGTGGAAGATACGTTTATACCAGGGGATACTGGGCACGCCCAAGGGCAGGCCGCACATACGCGCGCGGTGGTTGGGTACACACTAACCGTGGTTACGCCTGGCATAGAGGCGGGTGGCGCAGGTAAAGCGAAGCCCCCCAGCCCCCTGAAGGGGGAGCAGGAAAGAGAAAAGGCTGAGTGAATAATTTCACTCAGCCTTTTCTCTTTAGCCTGGTTCCGTTCCCCCTTTAGGGGGTTAGGGGGCTTTTACATCCTCTCCGGCACTTCAATTCCTAACAGCTTCATAGCTTTACTGATAGCCTTTGCAGTAGCGGCTGATAGTTGTAGTCTTAATTGTTTAACGTTCTCGTCGTCAACCTTTAATATCGGCGTATCCTGGTAAAATTTATTATAGGTTTTAGCCAGTTCATAAACGTAGTTAGCCACAATTGCAGGACTGTAGGTTTCTGCCGCCGTTTTGATAATTTCCGGGAACTGGGTCAATAACACGATTATATCGCGTTCTACCGGTTCAAGGGCGCTATAGTTACCGGCTGTGCCATTTTTAAAATTCGCTTTACTTAAAACTGATTTGATACGGGCGTGCGTGTATTGTATAAACGGCCCGGTATGGCCCTGCAACTCAATAGACTCTTCCGGGTTAAATAATATACGTTTCTTGGGGTCAACCTTCAGCAAAAAGTATTTTAGCGCGCCCATACCGATGAGATGGTACAAGTGTTCTTTTTCTATCTCGCTGAAACTATCCATCTTGCCAATTTCCAGCGCTTGCTGCTTGGCGGCTTCTTCCATACCGTCCATCAAATCGTCGGCATCTACAACGGTTCCTTCGCGCGATTTCATTTTTCCGGATGGTAAATCAACCATGCCGTATGACAAATGGAACAAACCATCAGCGCCCGTTTTGCCTAATTTTTGCAGGATAAGGAACAACACCTTGAAGTGATAATCCTGCTCGTTACCTACCACATAGATGGATTTATCCATGTGGAAATCGTTGTACTTTAACTGAGCCGTGCCCATATCCTGGGTGATGTAAACCGAGGTACCGTCAGAGCGGAGCACCAGTTTTTCATCCAAACCATCAGCCGTAAGGTCAATCCAAACGGATCCGTCATCTTTTTTAAAGAAAACGCGCTTTTCCAGGCCTTCTTCAATAATATCTTTGCCCAGCAGGTAGGTATCCGATTCGTAATAAAACTTATCAAAAGTAACCCCCATCTTGCGGTAGGTCTCGGCAAAGCCTGTGTAAACCCATTTATTCATGGTTTTCCAAAGGTCGATTACCGCCTCATCCCCAGCTTCCCATTTTAGAAGCATTTCCTGGGCTTCCTTTATAACGGGCGCATTCTTTTTAGCTTCGTCTTCCGTCTGTCCGGCAGCTTTCAGTTCCTCTATTTGCTTTTTGTACTCTTTGTCAAAAACCACGTAGTATTTTCCCACCAAATGGTCGCCTTTCATGCCTGACGACTCCGGTGTTTCGCCGTTGCCAAACTTTTGCCAGGCCAGCATGGATTTACAAATATGTATACCACGGTCGTTAACCAGGTTAGCTTTTATCACTTCGTAACCGGCGGCACCCAAAATCTCCGCAACAGAAAAGCCAAGCAAGTTGTTACGCACGTGCCCCAAATGTAGCGGCTTATTGGTATTGGGCGATGAATATTCAACCATCACCTTTTTGCCATTCGGCTCGCTAACCGCAAATTTATCGGACGAAATTTCGGTGTACAATTGATTAATCCAATAGCTGTCGGCTAAAGAAATATTCAAAAATCCTTTTATCACATTAAAACCGGAAACATCCGGCAGTTCGTTTTGCAGAAACGTGCCAATATCGGTACCGGTTTGCTCCGGCGATTTTTTTGAGAACCGGGTAAAAGGGAATGTAACTATGGTAACCTGCCCCTCAAATTCCCTACGTGTTTCCTGCACGTTAATATCGGTGGCGGCAATGTCGGTATTATATAAATGCTTAACAGCTTTAACGGTAGCTTCGGTAATAAAATTCATCGCGCAAAATTAAGCAAATTGCCCGTACCGAAAGCATTAAATTTAGGCAGGCCTGACACCTGTTTTATTTACATAGCAGCCAGCTTTTTCTTTTTCCACTTAACAAAAGCAAGTATATCAGTTAACTCTATCAAGCCGTTATCTTCGGGTTTACCGTCTGGCATTGGTTTCACATCAACGTAGTTTATGTCAAGTGCCAATGTCTTTTCGCCTAAGACCGTATCAAGCACTTTAAAAACCGCTGCTGTTAGCCAATCACTGTCTTTCACCAATTCGTAATTGGGTAGGCATATTCTTAATCCTATCGATTTTGGTTTATTTTTGTTATCCAAAGGCAGAAACCACATTTCAGAAGGCCTAAGCTCAACGTCTTCAAAAACGCAGACATAATCTAAATCACCAGGTTGCATAAAAGCGATAAACGACCAACCCTCAAGTTCGGGCGCTTCCTTAATTAGTTCTTCTACAGCGTCGAAATAATCTGTTTTGCCTTCCGCGGTTATAGTAAGCTCTTGTCGTCCGCCATACTCTCCGCCGATATTAAAATACAATTTATCGCAATATGTATGCAGGTTATCTAGCAATTCATCAAGTATTTTCTCTTTTTCATCTTCCTCTAAGGACGGATTATTAATATCCGCAAGGCTTTTACTATTTGCTTTAAACCAATTCCAGAACCTTGTTGTTGACTGTGACATCTTTATGCGTTTTTCAAAAATAGTAAGTTGTCAGTTGAAATTGATGACCTGCTCTATATTTTATACAATCAATTACTTTCTGACTAATTTCTAATAGATTTGCTTCACAAGTACCATTTATGACCCTTAGTAATAGTAATTTTAAATTAGATGTAACATCCGAAATTGGAAACCTGCGTGCCCTGTTAATTCATAGTCCGGATAACGGACTGGGTAAAGTGGTGCCTTCAAAAGCACAGGATTGGCTTTTTGAAGACATTGTGCACCTGGACACTATGCGCAAAAACGAATACGACTACTACGTTAAGCTGCTGATGTATTTCCTGGACCCATCCAAAATAAAGGGCAGGCTTGCAGAGATAGATGCGGACGAAAATAACCGCTCATTTTACAAACCCGACGATAAGAACTTTCACGCATCTGCCAAAGTAATCGAGATCCAAACTCTGCTGGAAGACATTCTTCACGAACCCGATATCCGCAAAAAACTGGTTGCGTCTGTTTGTGCCATTGAGGGCTGCAGCTATAATTTACAAACACAGCTGATAACTACTGAACCGTCTGAACTTGCAAAGATCATCATATCGGGCTCGCTGAATAAGGATGAGATGATATTTGCGCCAATCCCTAACCTGATATTCAGCCGGGATATTGGCGTAGCCGTGAATAATTATATGCTGCTGAACAAGCCGGCTAAGAAAGCCCGCGCCCGTGAAACGCTGTTGGCGAGGTACATATTTTTCAACCATGAGTTGTTTGCTGCTTATCGCAACAACATTTTAGAGATACCGGAAACTGTTCAGCATTTTTTACGCCCCGGTGAGGACGGCGACCAAAAAACCACTCTGGAAGGCGGTGACGTGATGATGGTTAGTCCGCAGCATTTGCTGATTGGCTGCAGTGAACGTACATCAGCCAGCGGCGCTAATGAGGCCATAAAACTGCTGTTTAAACATGATGTGGTAAAGAAGGTAACCATTGTAAAAATCCCGCATAAGCGGGATTATATGCATATCGATACTATTTTCACGCAGGTGAAACGTAATATGTGGGTATTATTGAAGTCTTTGTCGATAACGGACAGCCCGGATGATCTGGATGATCCGCTTACCTGGTTTAGCGGTAAAAAATCAAAAGATAAGGTGGAAATTGTACAATTCAGGAAGGACAAAAAGCCGAAGACTTTCCAGACTATTGAAGACCTGCTGCGCAACATCAGCGAAAAAGACCTCGAATGCGAAGAAGGCAGCACTGAATTTGTTTATTCCGGCGGCGATGTTTTTCCCTATAACTCGCGTGAGCAATGGACAGATTCCTGTAACCTGTTGGCAGTAAAAGAAGGCGTAGTACTGGGCTATGACCGAAACGACCATACCGTAGACGCCTTCAGGCAAAAAGGTTTCGACATTATAAAAGTTGCCGACCTGCTCAAACAATTCGAGAGCGGCGAGCGTAATCCTGAAAGCATGAAAGATACCCTGATACTGATGCCATCAGCAGAGCTTTCACGCGCCCGCGGCGGCTTCCATTGTATGAGTATGCCGTTACAGCGGGACGCTTTATAGTTCATGGTTGATGGTTCATAGTTCATGGCAGCTGCGGTTGAGAGCCGTTCATAGTTCATAGCAGCTGCACGTGAACACAAACTATATCAGCTGAACGTATCATTCGGGCTATGAACCATTACCTGCAAACAACTTCGGCTATGAACCATCAACTATGAACCAATAAACCAGTGAACAAATGAACCAATCCACCTCCCACATATTAATGATTCGCCCGGTGAGTTTCGGCTTTAATGAGGAAACCGCCGGTAGCAATGCTTTCCAGGACAGGAATGCGGCCAAGGACGATGTAAACGAAAAAGCACAGCAGGAATTTGACCGGATGGTGAATACGCTTTGCGCTAACGGTGTTGATGTAACTGTTATTGACGATACACCGGAGCCTTATACCCCTGACTCTATTTTTCCGAATAACTGGGTGTCATTTCATGATGATGGAGGCGTATTCCTCTACCCTATGCAGGCTGAAAACCGCAGACTGGAGCGCCGGGAGGATATCATAGCCCGGATAGAAGATGACTTTGCCGTAAAGCATATCATCGATTTAAGTCGCTTTGAGGTAGAGGATAAATTTCTGGAAGGTACCGGCAGCATGGTGCTCGACAGGATGAACAAAATCGCTTATGCCTGCCTCTCTCCCCGTACTGACAGAGAGGTGTTAGATTTATTTTGCGAACAGGCTGGCTACACTGCCGTAAGCTTTGATGCAGTTGATGAAAAAGGAAAGGCCATTTACCATACCAACGTACTGATGTGCGTAGGCAGCAAATTTGCGGTAATTTGTTTAGACAGCATACCGAACCCGCATGAAAAGGTTGTGGTTAAAGAGTCGCTTCAATCAACCCAAAAGAAAATTATCGATATCAGCTTTGCCCAGATGAACCGTTTTGCCGGGAATATGCTGGAAGTAAAAAATGCCGTTGGGGAAACGTTGATTGTGATGTCGCGAAACGCATTTGATGCTTTAGATGAGGAGCAAAAAAGCACGCTTGAAAAGTATGGCAAACTGGTTTATTCGGATATCAATACAATTGAAACCAACGGAGGCGGCAGTGCAAGGTGCATGATGGCGGAGGTGCATTTGCCTGTAGCGAAGTAAATTTTTTGTCATTCTGAACGATAGTGAAGAATCTTATGTGCCTGACAGGTGGACGTGCGATAGGTTGCGGTTTACCTGTCCTGCGTGAATATCGCTTTGTAAAGATTCTTCACTATCGTTCAGAATGACAAAATTTATTATGCGGGTTCCGGCAACTCAACTTTAATTTTATACTCCTTCACCTTTATCGACGTCGCTACCTTCATAGGCATTTCAATCATCATGTTTTTCCATGGTGTATGCGGTAAAATCTTCCATATCTGGCGGCTCATCCATAGTTTAAAACGGGTAGTGGGCACAAACCACTCGGCGCCTTCGGCCATCTTTTGAGCAGCGGCTACAAAGGGGCGCATGTTTTGTTCGTACCGGGCAAAGGCGCGGGCATAATTGCCATCGGCTTCCATCAGTTCCCCGGCCAAAATATAAGCGCCGGTAACCGCCATACTGGTACCCATGCCCGACATAGGCGAAGCGCAGTATCCGGCATCGCCCAGCAAGGCAATACGCCCGTTCGACCAACGGTCCATGCGTATCTGGCTTACCGAGTCAAAATAAAAATCATCGGCATCTTCCATGTGTTGCAGCATGGTAGGTATTTGCCATGGCTCGCCGGCAAACTTGTTGCGGATGATTTGTTTTTGTGCGGCAATGTCGCGGTAGTTATAGTCGAACTTAGGCGAAGCGAAATAAAAGCTCGATTGCGATTTGGTATCCTTTTTCGCGCTGAACACACCTGCGCGCTTACCCAGGCTTCCATAATAAAGACCTGCCATATCTTTTAAATTCATAAAATTCGGCGAAGTAAAAATGGCGAAATAGATGCCCAGGTGATGCAGAAACCGCTCTTCGTCGCCAAAAGCCAGGGCACGCACGTTGGAGTGCAAGCCATCAGCGCCTATAACCAAGTCGAAAGTACGCGGCGCATTGCGGGCAAAGCTAACGTCCACGCCATTGGCTGTTTGCTGCATGCCGGTGATCGAGTCATCAAAAATATATTCGGTGTCGTCTTTTGTAGCGTTGTAAAAAACATTCGCCAAATCGCCGCGCAGAATTTCCAACTCACCGCTGGTAAAGCCATCGGGCATGGCGGCCAGTTTCTTATTGTTCTTATCTACTATGGTGATCTTGCCGGCGCGGGTTTCAAACTTTTTGATTTCTTTTACGATGTCCATCTTTTGCAGCACATCCATCGCCACACCTCGAAAATCTACCGCGTAGCCGCCCGCCCTGATTCCCGGCGCGCGTTCTACAATTGTCGCCTTAAAGCCGTATTTATTGAGCCAGAACGCCAGCGCAGGCCCCGCCACACTCGCCCCGGATATTAATATAGTTTTGGTTTCCATAATGTCGGATTAAAGCGACAAAACTATGTCCTGCGGCATGTGCAGACAATCCAATTCCGGTGAAAGGCGGGGTTTAATCGGTGAAGGGAATGGATGAGGCGATAAGTATGTTTGACATTTAACCACGGATACGGAGGGCGCACAGAGAACACAGGAGAAAAAGTATCGAAGATGTTTACTGATTACGCAGATGTATTGGTTTTTATTAAATAAATTATCATACAATCATCTGCGTAATCAGCGTCATCTGCTTTCATCTGCGATTTAAAACGCTGCGCCTCCTCTATCTCTCCGCAGTTAATACCAAATAATGAATTTCTTAACAAAAACTTAATCATCTATTTTACATTCCTACTATAAAAATTCTGCTAACAAATAGCACATTATTCCGTTTAAAATATACATTTGCCAAAATTTTTTATAGCATGCAGAGTTACGAGGAATTTCTTGACCTGAGCGTAGGCTTCCCACAGGACGGTTTTGAGATAATTGAGGATGAACTTTATTTTCACGACCTCAATTTAATGGAGATGATTGAAACGTATGGTACGCCGCTGCGTTTCACCTACCTGCCTATGATATCCAAAAAGATTCAGCAGGCTAAGCTGTTGTTTCAGCAGGCTATCATTAAAAACAATTACCGCGGTACTTATAAATATTGCTATTGCACCAAAAGCTCGCACTTTAAGCATATTGTTGAGGAAGCGCTTAAAAACGAAATTCACCTGGAAACGTCTTCGGCCTTTGATATGCCGATGATTGATGCCCTGGAGAAAAAGGGGGCGGTAAGCAAAGACATTACCGTTATCTGTAACGGCTTTAAAACCTTCCAGTACAAAACTTACCTGATCGACATGCTGCATGATGGCTTTAAAAACATCATACCGGTGCTGGATAATAAGGAAGAGTTTAACATCTACGATGATGAGATAGAGATGGACACCCCATGCAACCTCGGTATCCGTATAGCGGCAGAGGAGCAACCCGACTCGCAGTTTTATACGTCACGGTTGGGTGTCCGCATGGAGGATATTATTGATTTCTATCATAACAAGATAGAAAACAACCCAAACTTCAGGGTAAAGCTGCTGCATTTCTTTATCAACTCAGGCATATCAGATACGCCTTATTACTGGAATGAGCTGGAGAAATATGTTACCCTGTATTGCAAATTCAAAAAGATAAACCCGCACCTGGATACGCTTGATATTGGCGGCGGCATGCCTTTTAAAGATTCGCTGGTATTCGATTTTGATTATGAGTATATGATAAACGAGATCGTAAGCCGTATCAAAGAAATTTGCGCCGAGCACGACACGGTTGAACCAGACATTATCACCGAATTCGGCAAATATACTGTTGCCGAAGCATCCGGCATCTTATACAAAGTATTGGGCCGCAAACAGCAAAACGACCGCGAACGCTGGTTGATGCTGGACGGCTCGTTTATCACTAATTTGCCTGACGTTTGGGCATTGAACCAGAAATACGTATTACTACCCATAAATAACTGGGATAGCGAATACGAGCGTGTAAACCTTGGCGGCATTACCTGCGATGGCCAGGACTATTACAACCAGGAAGCGCACATGAACAGCGTGTTTATGCCTAAAACCCGCAAGGTGCAATACCTGGGCTTTTTTAATACCGGCGCTTACCAGGAAGTATTGAGCGGCTACGGCGGCATACACCATTGCCTGCTGCCATCGCCTAAGCATGTTATTATCCGCCGCAACCGTGATGAGACATTTAATTTCGAGGTGTTCGGCGAAGAGCAAAATAGTAAACAGGTGCTGAAGATATTAGGTTACACTACATAGTCCCTTAAAACTTCGTAAGTTTGACGAATGAATATAGGCGCATAATTTGCGCCTTTTTAATTTTGCATTGTGAAACACATTCCGCTGCATAAAATACGCGAACGGGTAAATACCGGGCTGGAGATCCGCTACTATGCCGACGACGATAAGATACGCCGCGATGGCGACATCCTGGGTATACACCGCGACGACCATTACATTTTTTTTGTGGTAGAAACAGGGGGTGGCGAAATACTTGTTGATTTTAATAACATACAACTGCCCGCTCAGTCGGTATATTACATGCTGCCCGGGCAGGTGCATCATCGTGTGCGCACCAACGGCGCGCACGGTTGGTTCCTTGCAGTTGATTCGGCGTTGATACAGAAGGAATACCGTGACATTTTTGAAGACCAACTGCTGCTGCAACAACCGTATGACCTGGGTGACGCCCGCCTGGAGGAATGTAACAAGGTGCTGCGCCTGCTGAATGATGCTTGCAATAGCAACAGCGAAGGGCCTTTTCATCTGCCGATGCTTTACTCTTTACTGAATTACTTTTTAGGCATAGCCGCCACTTGCTATCATAAAAACACCGCGCAGCAAAAATGCAGCTCGAGGATAAACCAGATAGCGCATGATTTTAAAAAGCTGCTACCCGACAATTATAAAACCGAGAAAAGCCCTTCGGCCTATGCGGCCATGCTTAATATATCAGGCTCCTACCTAAACGAAGCCGTAAGCGCGGTCACCGGGCTGCCGGTTTCCTACTGGATAATTCACGAAATTATGCTGGAAGCCAAGCGACTTTTGTATTATACCCAGTTAACGGTAAAGGAAATTGCCCATCAATTAGGCTATGATGACCATACCTATTTTTCGCGCTTGTTTAAAAACACCGAAGGTATAACTCCGCTGGCGTTTCGCGAAAGTTACCGCAAATAGTCCAATACCTGCCCTGTTCTATCTATTTTAATCAGTGTTGTTTTGCAGTTTCTTTGTAACATCAAAATGACACTAAACATGAACACACATATACTTAACCGTTTAAAGAAAAAAGCATCCGGAATTATCGAAAACCGGGTTTTGAAGAGGGCGGTGGTATTGGAGGCCCGCAAATGGCCATCGGCAGCGATGGTTGAGATCGACCTGCATTTACCCCAAACCACCATGGACGACTGGAACGAAGTAAACTATATTAAATGCAAAGTAGCCGACCTCACTTACCGCGATTACACCCCATCCGGTTGGGACGCCGAAACCCAAACCTGCACACTTTATATCGATATTAACCATAAGGGACCAGGAAGTTCGTGGGCTAATAGTCTTGACAAAGGTGACGAAGTAGGTTATATCGGCATTAAATCGACACAGCAAACGCCGGTGAATACCTCTGCTGTAATATGTTTGGGCGATGAAAGCAGCCTGGGCCATTTATTGGCCATGCAGCAACTGGCCGTGCCTGCGACGCGCTTTTCGGGAGCGGTATTGATGGGTGATGAACATAACCGTACCTTATTCAACGAATATTTCCGGACGCCGCTACAGCCCGTTTTACGCGCCGATGTGCATGGTCATCATTCATTAACCGAATGGCTTTTGCAGCAAACTTATCATTTAGAAAACACCATCTTTTATCTCACCGGAAACAATACGATGGTGGGACAACTACGAAAGATCCTTCGAAGCCAGGGATATAATTCAAGCCAGGTAATGGCACAGGGATTTTGGTCGTAATCAGGCCTTTGAAACTTTCAGCTCACCGAACATTTCCTTTTGGGTAGCTTTTGGCTCTTCGGCTTTCGTTACCGGAGGGGCAAGCGTGTCTTCGGCAACAGGTATTTGCTCATCAAGTTTGGCCGAAATATTTTTTATGGCATCGTCCATATATTGCGCGGAGGCGAGCAGGTGGTCTTCAAAAAGTTTGTATTCTTTTACCCGGTCATCACTGTTTTTTATTACATCTATGATGCCCATGATATTTGAGAGATGTTTCCGGACCTCGTGCGAGTTGATAAAGGCCAGCTCTTCTTTCTGGGTGGTGTACAGCAGCTTTTCGTAATGCCGTTTCTGCTTTGCACTACGGTAAAACACTGCTATCAGTATAATTACAAACAATGCTACTACTACCACAAATGTCAACCATATCCGTTCCTTCTTATAGGCTTCATCTTTTTGGAGATAACTTCCTTCTATCTCGTCAATTTTAATTTGAGATGAAATGTTGCCAACCTGGGTAAGCCGGTTAATTATATCCTCTGCCTGCTCCAGCGACAGTTTGAAATTTGCTGCTGCCAGGTTGTGATCTCCCCTGCCCTGTGCAATCTGCCCAAGCACTTTATACAAGTGATATTTTATTTCAGGGTGATTTACTTCAAGGGGCTGTTCCAGCAACTCTTTTATAATTGTTATGGCTGAGTCAGGCTGGCCGCCGTTGTAATAAGCATCGGCCAGGTTTTGCTGATCCTGGTCAATGTATTTATATAGGCTATCCTGCTGCAGGCTTTTAATCCGCGTTATGGCACGTTTAAAATCGTATTTAAGAATATCCAGGTAATATTCGGTGCGTTTTTGATAAGTATATAATTTGTAGATATTCCCCTTAATTGCCATTAGCTTATCATGATAATGCTTTAGGGAATCAGGCTTATTCATCCTGAAGAAATTTTCGGCTTTATTATAATAGATAATCTTATTGATGTGGTCATCGCTTGGACTATATTTATTAACTAGCTCTTCTGCCTGGTTCAAATAAAAAAGTGACTGGCTGTAAAAGTTATTTTTATAATAAACGTCAGACATATTTACGTCCAGTTGCATCTGCAGGTGTGGGTCTTTAAGCTTCAATGCCTCCTTTTTCGAAAGCCCGTAGCTGGTAACTGCATCTATCGCATTACCCTCATCTGTTTGTATAAATGCAAGGTGGCTTAAAAATGAGTACATCAGGTAATGATCTCCGTTGTACCCTGCATGCTTTATAGCTTTTATCATAGCAGCTTCTGCATCGTCCATATGGGTTAAACGGCGCTGATAAAGGCTTTCAGTAAAATACTCAAAGGCCATCCGGTTTTCCACATGCAGCTGCGCAAACAATTTATTTAGCGACTCTTTAATGGCTAACAAACCAGGTTCAGGCGAATCCTGCAAGCAGGCTTTTATATAATTTATTATCTTCTTTTCGCGGTCAACCTGGTTTTCAATCTTGAGGATGGCTTGAAGCTTATCGGGGTCGACAACGGGAGCGGCTTTAGCCTTTAAGGTAAAGCAGGCAAAAAATATCACGGCGTATAGCAGCTTATTTAACATTCCCCCGGTCTTAGTTCAACTCCTGCGTTAATCACCAAGCACCCGGAGTTTTCAAGGCGTAGGTTACCGGACATTATTTTATAAGGCGCCGGCAGATTAGTTTTTCGCAGTAAATAATTAGCTTTTATACTGATACTACGGCAAAAATGTTACAAAAGGTTGCGTGATTTTTGTCGAAACCAGAAAAAATTTTAATTAGATAGACAATTATTCCGAAAAAGAGAATAAACCAAGCGGTAAAATGTATAAAAAACGGAGAGCAACCTTACCAGAACCTACGAGTCGAATTTTTCGAGCTGTTTCAACAACGTCTCAAAATCTTTAGGGTATGGCGCGTGTATGGTAACTTCCTTGCCATCCAGCAATTTAAAGGTTACTTCGTAGGCATGCAGGGCAAAGCGTTTCATAATTGGCTGCTCTTCCTGGTCTTTGCCAAGATGATATTTGCGTTTTATTTTCGAAAGATATACGGGCAGGCCTTTGTACATTTCATCACCAGCTATGGATGCGCGCTGGGTGGCCAGGTGTATACGTATCTGGTGCATGCGGCCGGTTACCGGGCGGCACTCCACCAATGTATAATGTTTAAAGTATTTTAATGATTGGAACCAGGTCTCAGCACGCTTGCCCTCCTGCCTGCTAATGGTTACATTGCCTTTACCAACGTTAAGTATCGGCAGATCTATAAACAGGTTTTCAAACACGTGTGTGCCGTCTATAATAGCGTGGTAAACTTTTTTTACCTGCCGTTTTTCAAACTGCATGGAGACAGAGCGGTAAGCTTCAGGATTTTTTGCTATTATCAGCGCGCCTGAAGTCTCTTTATCCAGGCGGTGACATATCTGTGCATCGTCTGAATATTGTTTAGCCAAACGCAGCATATTGATTTCGCCGCCTTCCCGCTCATCCAGCGAACTTATAAACGGTGGTTTGTTAACCACTATTATATCATCATCCTCAAACAAAATCAGGTCGGCAAATTTCGGCACTTTCATAGCTGGCAAAAATACGGTTATATTTTAAGTTTATGGCCGTCCCATTGACCATTATACTATACAAAAACCGCGGCAAACATTATTTAGCACTCAAATTATTCGTATGATAGCTGTAAAAATCGGTTGGAATAGAATTTGTTTAATCAAGATTACAAAACATCTAACCATAAAAACAAAATGAGCACAAATTCAACCAAGCCTGAAGAAAAGGGATTTTTCGAGAAGGTTGCAGATGCAATTGAGAGCCTTTGGGACGGAACCAAAGACACAGCCGAAGACATAAAAGACGCAGCCGAAGACCAGTTTGAAAACATAAAAGAAGCGGTGACTGCTAAAAAGCCGGCCGTAAAACGTAAAGTTACGGCTGTTAAACGCACCGTTGCCAATAAAGCAGCAGATGCCACCACGCAGGTCAAAGCCGCTGCGGCAAAAGTTAAGGAAGCTACCGATAAAAAAGTTAAAACAGTGAAGGCAAAAGCTGCCGACGACACTGCAAAAGCTAAAAAAGCAATTGCCGAGGTAAAAGCAACAGCCGAAAAAAAGGTTAAAACCATAACTGCCAAAGCACAGGCCGAAACAGCCGTCGCAAAAAAAGCAGTAGCCGCAAAAACTACCAAAGCAAAAACTACCACCACAAAGAAAAAAGCGGCAGCAGCACATTAAAGGTGATAACTATTGATTTGCACGATTTGCAAAACGAAATCACCCAAAACAAAACAGGCCTGGCAAAATTGCCGGCCTGTTTTGTTTTATTTAGTATTAATCAGGGTTGATTACGCTTCGAATTTATAGCCTACGCCTTTTACAGTAGCTACGCAATCATCGCCAAGTTTTTCGCGGAGCTTGCGGATGTGTACATCGATAGTACGGTTGGTTACTACTACCGAGTCTTCCCAGATGTTTTTCAGGATAACTTCGCGGGTGTAAACTTTGCCAGGTTTTGAGGCCAGCAGATAAAGCAGTTCAAATTCCTTTTTGGCTAAAACCACTTTGTTACCTCTTTGAAATACAAGATAAGCTTCACGGTCAATCACCAAATCGCCAATTTCCAGCTTGTTATCAGTAACGTCCTCTGCGGGTGCGTTACGGCGCAGTATAGCGTTGATGCGGCTAACCAAAGCGCGTGGCTTTATCGGCTTGGCGATATAGTCGTCGGCGCCAACGTTAAAGCCGGCAATTTCAGAATACTCCTCGCTGCGGGCTGTTAAAAAAACCATAAACGTATTTTTAAACTCGGGCATAGTGCGCATAATACGGCAGGCTTCTATACCATCCATCTTCGGCATCATAATATCGAGCACTATCAGATCCGGTAGTGAACGTTTTGCTTCGGCAACAGCTTCCTGCCCGTTACGGGCCAGGAATACCTGGTAGCCCTCTTTTTTCAGGTTATATTCAATAAGCTCAAGGATATCCGGCTCATCGTCAACTATCAAAATTTTTTGTTTGGTAGAACTACTCATGCAGGTTAATTTTTTGCGTAAAAGTAGGTGCTCTATTGAAGATTCCGGTTAAAGTTACATTAAGAAATTGTTAAATGTTACTTTATTTTAACGATTTGTTGAGATTTATTAAATGTTTTATTCAAAAATTCTTCAAGGTCGGTGCCTCTTATATTCTTTGCTACGATAACACCATCCGGATTAATGATAAAGTTTGAAGGTATACCTTCCACATGGTAAAGCCTTTCAGTGGGCCCTTCAAAGTTCTTTAAATCAGAGCCATGGCTCCAAACCAGCTTATCAGCATTGATAGCCTGCTGCCATTTAGCCTTATCCTGGTCGAGCGAAATACCGAGTATATTTAAGCCCAGCGGATGGAATTTAGCATATTGCTTCACCACGTTGGGATTTTCTTGGCGGCAGGGTACACACCATGACGCCCAGAAATCGAGCATAACGTATTTGCCTTTAAAGTCAGATAACTTTATTTCTTTACCGTCGATGCCCGCAATGCTAAAGTCAGGTGCTTTATGGCCAATTGATACCGGCACCAGTTTGTCCACTTGCTTGATGTAGTTCTGAACAGCCACATTGTCAGTAAAGTTGCCGCGAATTTTATTCACATACGCTATAACTTCCTGTTCGTATTGGGTTGGGTCTTCCAGCATCGCAATAGCATAAAAACCAGCAACAGAACTGGTGTTATCGTTAGCGAATTTGATACTGGCCTGCGCAAGGTCAGTCATATTTTTCTGGTACCTCGGTCTGTAAATATTCACCAACGAGTCTGTCGATTTACCGAGTTTTTGCGCCACGCTATCGTACTCTTCAGCAAGCTTGGTGCGCTGCATAATGAACGCATTTCTTACCTTATCAAACTCTTTAATCTTTTCAGTTTCAGGAGAGCCCTTCGCTTCATAGTCCCCATGTTTGTCGGCAAGGTCAGCGCTGAATTCTATTTCATCTCCATTTTTCCCGATTACATCAAAGATAGAGTTACCAATACGCAGCATAAATAAGCTGGCGTACGGCGCCGGATGCTTAAAAACAAATTTACCCTGCTCGTTAAGATTTGCCGAATCCACAACGGCAACCTGGCTGCTGTCTACAGCCATCAGCACCACTTTTTTCTGATTGCCGGGGTGCAGTACAGTACCTTTAATAACCAAAGCCGTTTTGTCTTTACATGAGCTAAACATGAATACAGCCGCTGCAATGACACTTAATAATGCGAAGTTCTTTTTCATCTTTATTTAGATCTGAGATGTGAGATATTAGATTTGCTTTATTTCTTTTTCAAATCCATACGTGCAATTTCACACATCGGTTGGTTTTATTTCTTTTAAATTCCAGATATGACATAATCCCGACAGGAAATTTCAAGTCTACCTGCCTTCCAGCTCCTTTATCAGCAATTGATTAGTTTTCTGCGGATCGATTTTGCCTTTCGAGCTTTTCATAATTTCACCCATAAACAAACCCAAAACGCCTTTTTTTCCTTTACGGTATTCGGTAACCTTATCCGGGAATTTAGCCAGTGCGTCCTTTATAAAACGGTCGACATCATTACCATCGGCGCTGATCAACAAATTCATTTCCGTAGCGATAGTCTCAGCAGTTTTACCCGGGTTTTTCACCAGTTCAGGAAATAATTTCTGCGCCGCCACCGAATTATTAACCTTCCCTGAATCAACTAAAGCAATCAGTCCTGACAGCGTTTCCGGCTTCAACGGAAACTCGGCAATGCTCAAACCGTTATCGTTCAGGTATGATTTTACCTGCCCCATCAGCCAGTTAGCCGCGGCTTTGTAATTGGTAGAACTTACTATAAGCGCTTCGAAGTATTGAGCCATGTCGCGCTCAGCAGTTATCACACCGGCATCGTATTCCGAAAGGCTAAGCTCCGTTACGTACCTGTTATACAATACGCCAGGCAATACCGGCATATCGCATTGTATTTTGGCGATGTAATCTTTGGTTAATGCAAGTGGTGTTAAGTCCGGCTCGGGGAAATAACGGTAATCGTTCGCCATTTCTTTAGAACGCAGTACCGATGTTTCGCCGGTATCTGCATCAAAGTTTAATGTATTTTGGTCAATATGGCCGCCGGCTTCTATAACGTTTACCTGGCGCTCAAACTCATGTTCAATAGCCCGTTGCACGTTACGAATAGAGTTGAGGTTTTTCACCTCGCAACGGTTACCATAAGCGGTTTGCCCTTTTAGCCTTACCGATATGTTAGCATCGCAGCGCAGGCTGCCTTCTTCCATATTGCCATCGCATACCTCAATGTAGCGCACCAACTTACGTATCTCCGTTAAAAACTGACCCGCTTCTTCAGCACTGCGAAGATCCGGCTCTGTTACTATCTCCAATAACGGCACCCCTGCCCTGTTCAGGTCGATTAAAGAATCGGCATGATGCTGGTCGTGCATGCTTTTGCCGGCATCCTCTTCCATGTGGATGTGGTGAATGGCGATATTTTTTGTGGCTCCGTCGGCTAACCTAACCGCGATAAAACCACCCAGGCATATCGGTTGCTGGTCCTGCGTTATCTGGTAACCCTTGGGCAAATCGGCGTAGAAATAATTTTTACGGGCAAACGTATTGTTTAAGTTGATGGTGCAATTGCAGGCCAGCCCCATCTTTACGGCATATTCCACAGCCCTTTTGTTCAGCCTCGGCAAAGTGCCGGGATGTCCCAAAGAAATCGCGCTGATATGCTCATTCGGAGCAGCGCCAAAAGCGGCAGAATCGGAAGAAAATACTTTACTTAAAGTAGATAATTGTGCGTGAACCTCTAACCCTACAACTAACTCATACTTGTCGCCTGGTCCGGCTTTAAAACTTGTCATAAACGGTAATGCGGCAATGTCTTAGTCCGTAAAAAGTTCAAATATAAAGTTATTAAGCATAATGCGATAATAATTTGCTGCCTTTTAGGGGGGAAATTGGGGTTGGCGTTTTCAGAGACGCATATCCGTGCCTGGCGAACGCCGCAGTGGACACGGACACCACTAAACATTAAAAACAAAAGGGGAATTCCTAAACGGATTTCCCCTTTTGTTATATATTAACCTTGGTTTGGAATTAACCGCCCCACGCGGCAAAGCGTTCCATTTTTCTGCGTGAAGCACCTGAAACATATAAAACACACTGATTATGAGGTTTTTAATTTTTCCTGGCGATTTTAATTATTATAATTAACTGATGACCAGAATATTTCATTACAGAAATACCGATGTAAGTCATTGATAATCAATAAAAATATCAGTAAACTATTTTGAATTTGAGGAGATTTGACAACTCTTTAAGAGTTGTCAAATCTTTCAGTCTATCCTACAAAACTCCTCGCCTTTTCCAGCGCCTTATCCAATCCGCTAACATCACTTCCCCCTGCTGTAGCAAAAAACGGCTGACCACCGCCACCGCCTTTAATCTCTTTGGCGAGCTCGCGCACTATAGCGCCGGCATTCAGGTTTTTCTCTTTTACCAGGTTTTCGGCAATCATTACGGTTAATGATGGTTTGCCGTCGATATCCGCAGCCAGCACCAGGAATAGGTCGCTTACAATATCTTTCAATTGGTAAGCAAGGTTCTTGATAGCATCTGCGTTGGGCAGCTGCACTTTTTGGGCGATGAAGTTGATGCCGTTAATTTGCTCTGCTTTTTCAGCCAGCTCATTTTTTAATCCGGCAGATTTTTCAAGCACCGATTTTTCAATCTCCTTTTTAAGCTTTGAGTTTTCGTCAATCAGACCTTCAACGCTTTTGGCGATATCTTTCGGATTTTTCAGCAACTCGCGTAATTGGTGCACCAGCATATTTTGCTCGTTGATGAAAGTCTCGGCAGCTATACCGGTTATCGCCTCTATACGGCGTACACCGGCAGCCACAGCGCTTTCGCTTACTATTTTAAAATAGCCGATTTGCCCGGTAGCCTTAACGTGCGTACCGCCGCAAAGTTCCTTGCTAAACTCGTCGTCAAATGTAATTACACGCACATATTCGCCATATTTTTCGCCAAACAAAGCTGTAACACCGCTGGTGATGGCCTCGGCATATAATACGCTTCGCTCCTCTTTCAGCGGGATGTTCTCACGTACTTTTTGGTTTACCATCGCTTCTATCTGCGCAATTTCCTCGTCGGTTACTTTGGCAAAATGCGAGAAGTCAAAACGCAGGTAATCGGCATTTACCAATGAACCTTTCTGGTTTACGTGCGTGCCTAATATTTGCTTCATAGCAGCATGCAGCAGGTGCGTGGCGCTGTGGTTATTGTTAGTACTGCTCCGCAAAGCCGGGTCGACGATGGCAGTTAATGCATCATCAATGTCCTTCGGCAGGTTATCGGTAAAATGAACTATCAGTCCATTTTCTTTTTTGGTATCGGTTACATAAACAATCTCACCGTCTGGAAAAACCAGCTCGCCCCTGTCGCCTACCTGACCGCCGCTTTCAGCATAGAAAGGGGTCTTATCCAGCACTATTTGGTATTGCTCTTTACCTTTTGCTTTTACCTTACGATATTTAACTACGTGGGCAATGGTTTCTAATTCATCGTAGCCGGTAAATTGAACCGTATCATCATCTTTTAAAACAACCCAATCGCCAGTATCGATAGCAGTAGCAGCGCGGGAGCGGTCTTTTTGATAACTAAGGGCTAACTCAAAGCCAACAACGTCAACAGTCCAACCTTTTTCTCTCGCCATTAGCTCTGTTAAATCAATTGGGAAGCCGTAAGTATCAGACAACTCAAACGCAAAATCACCCCCAATGATTTTCCCCTTTAATTCATCATTATATTCATTATTGTCATTATAAATATTAGGTTCTGGATTGCCAAAAAAATCTAACTCAGTATTAATGTAAGCATTAAATCGAGTTATACCTTTTTCTAAGGTTCTTAAAAAGGATGTTTCCTCCTCCAACACCACTTTCTGCACAAAATCCTTCTGTTCGACTAAATTATCAAACACGCCTTTAAACTGCTCGGCCAGTAACGGCACCAATTGGTTTAAAAATGGCTCCTTAAATCCTAAGTATTGGTATGAATACCTAACAGCACGGCGTAATATCCTGCGTATCACATAACCTGCTTTATTGTTTGATGGCAGCTGTCCATCAGCAATAGCAAAGCTAATGGCACGGATATGGTCAGCAAGCACGCGCATGGCAACTGCTGTGTTCCAATCAACATCGCCTGGTTTGGCAGCACTGTTATAAGCTATGCCGCTTTTTTGTGCAATGAAATCAATCAGCGGAGTAAATACATCGGTATCATAGTTCGAGCTTTTACCCTGCAACACCCTCACCAAACGTTCAAAGCCCATACCTGTATCCACATGCTTAGCCGGCAATGGCTGCAGGCTGCCGTCTTTCAAACGGTTAAACTGCATGAATACGTTATTCCATATTTCTATTACCTGCGGATCATCCGCATTTACCAAACTAGCGCCGCTTACTTTTTCTCTTTCAGCATCCGGACGATTATCATAATGAACTTCAGAACACGGTCCGCAAGGCCCTGTCTCGCCCATCTCCCAGAAATTGTCCTTCTTGCTGCCCATCAGGATGCGGTCTTCCGGAACACATTGTTTCCAGAAGTCGAAAGCTTCCTGGTCCATTGGCAGGCCTTCCTTTTCATCACCGCCAAAAACGGTTACATACAAGCGGTCTTTCTGAATGCCATAAACGCCGGTCAGCAGTTCCCAACTCCATTCAATGGCCTCTTTCTTAAAGTAATCTCCAAAGCTCCAGTTGCCCAGCATCTCGAACATGGTGTGGTGATAGGTATCTATACCCACTTCTTCCAAATCGTTATGCTTACCCGACACGCGCAAACAACGCTGCGTATCCGCCACACGCTTAAACTTGGGTGCCTCCTCGCCCAAAAACAATGCTTTAAACTGGTTCATCCCCGCGTTGGTAAACATCAGCGTGGGGTCGTTTTTAATTACAATAGGTGCAGAGGGCACAATGGTATGTCCCTTCGATACAAAAAAATCAAGAAAAGCCTTACGGATTTCGGTAGCAGTCATGAGGCAAAGGTAAGGATTAGTCCGAAAGTCGGGAAGTCCGGAAGTCCGAAAGATTTTTTTTGGGATTTCACCGATTTGAGAATGATTCCACCGATTATTTCTTTGATTCTTACTGATTGTTTTGATTTCACAGATTTCGAATAACTGGCTTAAATCATTCTTATCAAACCAACCAAATCAGTGTAATGGGTGAAATCAAAAAATAATAATCGGTGAAATCCACAAAACAATATTAACGTAAAATTAAAATCTTTCTTTATTTGCCATTCTGGTACTTGCACACTTGTCAACTAAAGTATTACATTTGCACATGCCTTATAAAGAACGGGAAATCAGCAAGATGTACTACACCATGGGTGAGGTAGCTATCCTGTTTGATGTAAACCAATCGTTAATAAGGTTTTACGAGAAGGAATTTGATATCCTTCAGCCTAAAAAGAATAAGAAGGGCAATCGTTACTTCACGCCCGAGGATATCGAGAACCTCAAAATCATCTTCCACCTGATACGTGATAAGGGCTACACCCTCAACGGCGCCAAAGATTATCTGAAAAATAACATGGCCGACACCAAAGACAGCCATAGCGTTATCGCATCCTTAGAAAGCCTCAAGAAATTTTTGATCGAGGTGAGGGATCAGTTGTAAATAAAAGCTTAATTTTCACGAATTAAAACGAATTACCCGAAGCGCAGATATGTGAGTTCCTGCATCGTGTAGATCGTAAAAATCCTTTAATCGTGTCATGATAGCCAACCATAAAGGCGAAATACCTTTCCTTATCCTGTTGCTTCCATTTATAATGGGAATCGGCCTGGCAATTAACTTACCTCAGTTTGCGGATATAAATTGGCTAACGGCAGCATTTTTTGCGCTGACCATAATCTTTATCTCACTGAATATAGGCTATGCAAGGCTGAAGATTTATAAATCGCAGTGGATTGGCGGCGCATTGATAACCGCAATACTATTTCTGACGGGATACATACGCACCATTAACAATAACGAACTTAACAACGCGCGACATTTTTCGAAACAACCGGCCCAATTTCTCGCCGTTAAAATAGTGAGCGAACCTGTGCTTAGAAATGGACTATACCGATTCACAGTTGAAGCAGAAGCAGCTATAAATAACGGTAAAAAGTCGCCAGCGACAGGTAACTTATTACTCACGCTCAAAGACATCACACCGGATCTATTATATGGCGATAAACTGCTTATCCCCGCAAAATATACACCCGTAAATCCTCCATTTAACCCGGCCGAGTTTAATTACAAGCGCTACCTGGCCAATCAGAATATTTATTACCAGCAGTTTTTATACCCTGGCCAATACCAAAAACTGGCTTTCGATAAAGGCAATCAGCTCATCAGCTATTCTTTAAAATTACGGCAACGGTTTATCGAAAAGCTAAGGCTAAACATGCGCGATACCAATGCCATCGCCGTTGCTTCCACCCTCATATTAGGCTACAAGGCCGATCTAAGTAACGATGTTTTGCAGGCATATTCTAAAACGGGAACGGTGCATGTGCTGTCGGTCTCGGGGGCGCATGTGGCGGTTATTTATTTGTTATTGAACTTTGCGTTGGGCTTCTTAAACAGGTTCAGGTATGGCAAATTGCTAAAAGCGGTAATTATTATCACCCTGGTTTGGTATTATTCCATGCTCACCGGCTTTTCTCCGGCTGTATGCAGGGCAGCGGTCATGATTAGCATGGTGGTTATCGGTAAGGCGTACAGCAGGTATATCAATATGGTCAACATCCTGGCCATATCAGCTTTAGGGCTTTTGCTTTATAATCCGTTGTATATTGTCGATGTCGGTTTCCAGCTTTCTTATCTTGCAGTATTCGGATTAATCATCTTTCAGCCTGTCGTTCATAACTGGTTCAATGTCAAGAATAAAATGGTTGATAAATGGCTGTTGACGCCTGTCTCCGTGTCTGTTGCTGCCCAGGTAATCACTTTCCCGCTGAGCGCGTTTTATTTCCACCAGTTCCCGGTTTATTTTTTGGTGACCAACCTGTTCATCGTCATCCCAACTGAAATAATTATGTTCTCGGGGATAGCTTACTTGCTTTTACCGCAGATGCCCTTTGTGTCTAAGGCGCTAGCTTACGTGCTTGAACACACCATCCTGGTAATGACTAAATTTTTAACATGGGTGGAGCATTTGCCCCTCGCGTCAATCAGCAAGATATGGCTTACCACAGCTGAATACTTGTTACTGTATGCTGTTGTTGTGGGGCTGTTCTATTACCTGCATAATAAAAGAACCGCATTGTTAAGGCTAAGCCTGTTGTTTATGCTGTTTTTTTGCATAAGCATCGGTCTTAAAAGTATCGATATGCAACAACGCGACAATATTGCCTGGCTCAATATCAACAAACATAAGGCGATAATATTTAAACACGGGAAGTCCGCAGTTTTGCTGACCGATTTAAGGGATAGGGATAAAGCCTACAAATATTCCATACAACCCTATCTTGATAGCTGCCAGGTGAACAATTTACGATTGCTGTCTCCTGATAAAAATATCGGTTTGCCATGGATGGCAAAAAGCGGCGGTTTGATAGAATTTATGAATAAACGGGTATTTATTTTGAATTCCCCGCCTGCTGATGATGTGCGGGAAACCAGGGTAAACACAAACTTTATTTACATTACTACTAATCCAAAAGCCGGATTAGCAGTCATAAACAGGAATTTTGATTTTGACAGGATGATAATTGACGGCACTAACAGCGATGCATACATTAAACGGCTAACGACAGCTGCTGACAGTAATAAAACAAATTATAACATATTAAAACGTAACATTTCTCAAATCAGTGTATCTAAATAACACAATAATCAATAATATTTGCATATCAGTTAATAAAGCTCTAAATTGTATTAAAAATAACCCTAAAAAACATGAATATTAAATTTTTTAACGTTGCGCTGGGCATTGCGCTTACAGCAACCGTTTTAAGTGCAAGTGCTCAAAAAAGCTATACAAGCGGAACCATGACGGCTACAATGAGCAGCCCGCAGGGCGACATAGAAGCCAAAACCTATTTCACCGGCGATTCTGCCGCTACTGCTTTTGAGGCAGGTCCTGCAAAAATCAAAATATTAAAAGATAATAAGGACAGCTACTTTGCAGTTATTGTTGATGTATCGCAATTCAACGTAAAAAAGGCAGGTGTGGCTACGCCCGCTGAAATTGAAGAACTGATGGCGACCTTTCCTAAATTGACTTTTGCTCCGGGCACCGAGGCTAAACAGATATCCGGCTTTAATTGCACAAAGACGGTAGCGACCGATGCAAAAGGCGCTAAATATGATATCTGGGTAACCAAGGATTTCAGTTTACCAAAAGGCGTTATACCTGAATACTATGCCGGCGCAGGCGGCGTGCCCGTGCAATATACTTCATTTCAACAGGGCCAGACTATTGCGGTAACCTTAAAAAGCATTAGCGATGAGAAAGCCCCAGCCGGAACCTTCGCAATTGCCAAAGATTTTGACAAGATGACCCTTGGAGAACTTAAAGCCATGCAAGGCGGAGGTCAATAAGCTTTTTTCCATAAATTTAAATACGAAAAGCTACCTGTTTTTACGGGTGGCTTTTTTGTTGGGTATTCTGTTGTTTACGCCGGGTTGAAACCCGGCGCTACAATATTTATCGTGCCGATGGCACTGCAAGTTCATTAAATATCCGCTGGGCGCTTATTTCAAGCCGCGACCAGTTCTTCCGACAACGCGTTAATCCAATCATCAAACAACCGGCTTTCATATTCCACAGCAATCTTTGCGTGTTCCTCCCATTGTGGCGAAAATGTTTTAAGCTGGTTAATCATCTCTTCCAGGTGGCCCTCCTCCTCTAAAATAATCGACTTAACGTTTACTTTGCTGCCAGCGTCATCAAGCGCCTGTTGGTATACAGGGTAAAGCTCATCTGCGCGCACTTCAATGGCGTAGGTTACCAGCAGATAGGCAGCAAAACGCAACTCTGTACCGCTAAGTCTCAGGGCATATTTCAGGTACCTGCATACTTGTATATCTAATTGATTCAGGTAGTATTTGCTATAGGCAGGGGCCAGTAAAAAATCGCCGGCATAAGTTGGGCAGGTGTTATCAGCCACTTTTTCTATCTGCTTTTTCAGATAAAACGCATGGCGATGCTCTTCAGCGGCATGTTTAAGTATAATATACGTTACGGTAAGCGGGTCCTCGCTGGCCGATATCTTGCGCGCGCCGGTATTTTCCATCAACGAAAGCGTATTCAGCCATTTGGCGTGCAGTGCGTTATCGTTGATTATTAAGTTCAATATATCTTTAAGTTCCATTCTCTTTTTATTTTTTTGGATTTCACCGATTTTGAAAAGATTTCACCGATAATTTTTTATTTCTGGGATTACACCGATTGGAGAATGATTTCACCGATAATGATTTGATTTTTTTGATTAAATTGATTGCACTGATTTCAAAACCACATTTTAAATCACGCCTATCAAACCATGAAAAATCAGTGTAATCGGCGAAATCAAAAAAAAGAAATCGGTGAAATCATTCTCCAATCGGTGAAATCACAAAAAAAATTAAATATCCTCCAATGCTTGTGTTATCCTGTCGTAAACGTAGTTCAATTCGTCGTCAGTAATGCAATACGGGGGTAAAATATAAATAACGTTACCGAGGGGGCGCAATATTATGCCTGCGGCTAAAAAGTATTGATACAATTTATCTCTTAACGAACTGAAATACGAGGTATTGTCGCCGGTTTCCCACTCCATAGCCAGTATGGTACCGGTTTGCCGGGTGGTTTTTATTTTAGGGTGATGTTGTATTTTTTGCCGGAAAGCAGTGTGCATGCTATTTATCCTGTCGATATTTATCTGCGTGGATGGGTCGGTAAATAAATCCATGCTGGCTAAGGCGGCTGCGCAGGCTACAGGGTTGGCGGTAAAGGAGTGCCCGTGGAATAGTGTTTTTAGCTTATCATCAGATAAAAAAGCATTGTAAATCTGCGTGCTGCAGGTGGTAACACCAAGCGCCATAGTGCCGCCTGTTAACCCTTTCGAGAAGCACATGATGTCAGGCTGCTGGTTTACATGATAACAGGCAAAAGGCTTGCCAGTACGACCGAAGCCGGTAAACACCTCGTCATCAATCATCAAAACGCCTTCCTGCCGGCAATGGGCCATCAATTGCTCCAAATGCTGGGCTTCGTACATAATCATGCCGCCCGCACCCTGCACCAGTGGCTCGAAAATGAAGCAGGCCAGTTCAGATTTGAGCTGTGAGATATGAGATTTGAGACTTTCGATGTTATCTTTTGTTGGCAGATCGATAAACTCAACCTCAAATAACAGTGAATCAAAAGCGGCAGTAAATGCACTGCGACCGCTTACCGCCATGGCGCCAAATGTGTCGCCGTGATAGGCATTGTTAAAGGCCAGTATTTTGGTGCGCGCCTCTCCCCTATTGTGCCAGTATTGCAAACACATCTTTATGGCGACTTCAATAGCCGTCGAGCCATTGTCCGAATAGAAAACCTTTTGCTGATTATCCGGCAGCAGCTTTAACAATCTCTCGCCCAACTCAATAGCACCTTCATGGGTAAAACCCGCGAAAATAACGTGTTCCAGCTTATTGAGCTGTTCTGCTACTTTTTGGGCGATATAGGGATGCGCATGCCCGTGAATATTCACCCACCAGGATGATACCGCATCGATGTATTTCTTACCCTCCTCGTTAAACAAACAAGCACCTTCACCCCGCACTATCGGTATGGGCGGCAGGGCAGTTTGCATTTGTGTATAGGGATGCCATATTACTTTTAAATCACGCTCAACAAGGCTCATATCTTACTCAATAAAAGTTCCGCAACCTTTTTATCGGTTGGGAAAATAAAATCATCGGTGTTCAATTCATCCACCTTAACCCAGCGGAAGGCCTGCAAAACATCATCCTCGCCATCAAAATCAAAAACAACAGTCTTAATATTCAGATTTACCGGGTCGATATTTTTGACGATATAGTAAATGCTGATGATCTGCGAATCGTTAAAGGCTGATTTTACAAAAAAATCAGTCGTATAAAAATGGCTGATAACTTCTATGCCTAAGTTGCATTCTTCAATAAACTCGCGTTTTAATCCGTCTATCAGGCCTTCGCCCGGCTCTAGTCCGCCGCCGGGGAATTTCGTAAAACTAAAACCGTATTCCTGCTCATCGCTGATAAGCACCTGGTTATCGTCGTTTATTAAAATCCCGTAAACACGTACGTTAAATGGATACATTATTCAAAGTGTTTTTTATTGCGAATAATTTTATCCATCGTCCAAACAATATCCTCGGTTTTAGCCTCGCTGCGGATAGGGCAGTTAGGCATGCTGCAGTAGTGACAACACTCTGGTAAACAGGGGTCAGCATGAATAAACAGCTCGGTCGTAGTTACCTCGGTATTTATCAGCCGGTCGACCTTTTTTACTTCCTCGTGCACCCGGTTTAAATCAAAGTAGTTCGGCAGGGTCATGTGGCAGTCTATGTGCAGCTCGTTGCCGTACTTCTGTGCGCGAAAGTTGTGAATATCTATCCATTCAACCTGGCGTTTTTCATTCAAAACGGCCAGTATCTGGTTAACAATAGTAAAATCGGCTTCGTCCATCAACCCGGACACCGACCGGCGCACCAATCCATAACCGCTATATAAGATATATAAGGCCACCAGTATAGATAGCGCACTATCCAACCATAATATTTTCGTGAAATGTATCAGCAGCAAACCAACTACCAGGCCTATGCTGGTAAACATATCCGCAAGCAGATGCTTTCCGTCTGCTTCAATAGTTATAGACCGCAGCGATTTACCCTGCTTTATCATATAATACCCCAAACCGCCGTTAACGGCTCCGGTTATTCCGATAATGATAGCGCCCGTCACCAAATCGTGTACAGCTGCAGGGTAAAAAATGCCGTAAACTGATTTTATGATGATAATAATGGCCGCAATAGAGATAAGTGAGCCCTCAATAAAAACCGAGAAGAATTCAACCTTGCCATGTCCGTAGGGATGATTTTGATCGCGGGGCTGGGCGGCAAGATAAATACTAAAGAATGCAAAGGCGCTGGCTACTACGTTAACGATGCTTTCGGCAGCATCAGTAAGCACAAAGTTTGAAGCCGTTAAAATATAAGCCCCGAACTTCGCGAGCATTAGGACTATACCGGTAATTAGTGCTGTTAGTATTATCCTTTTATGCTGTCCCAAGTCGTATTATTTAGGTGCCAAAAGTAGGGATTTTATGTTTTAAACAGCGAATATGGGGGATATTTTAACCATAGGAGATACGGAGGAGCCGCGGAGAACACAGAGTTTTAAATAGATAGGATGTAATTTTATAATTGTTTCATAGACTTACTTTATCATCAGCGTCGTCAGATTAATCAGTTAACATCTGCGATTGTTTCTTTTCTCCGCGTCCTCTGTGCGTTCTCTGTATCTCTGTGGTTAAATCAACGCTATACATTTTTTTAATTAACAATTTCGTAAAAAAGAACATCTTATTGCTAATCTCATTTTATGAAACCTTCAATAATTATCTCATAAATTATATATCTCGTAAAATAGCGAACCCTTATTTGTAAAAATCAACACGATACATCAAATTCTTTTTAAATCTAATTACCTATCGCTTAGTAGTTTTTCTATATTTGCCGCGCAATAATAAATTAACCATGAGTACACTAAGTAACAGGATACAAAACCTGTCTGAATCAGCAACTATCAAGATGGCCAAAATGGGCCGCGAACTCGCCGCGAAAGGCGTTGATGTGATAAGCCTTAGCTTTGGCGAACCGGATTTTCATACCCCGGACCATATTAAGGAAGCTGCCAAGAAGGCGATGGATAATAATGATACTTATTATACCCCTGTAGCCGGTTATCCTGAACTGCGTAAAGCAGTTGTTGCTAAGTTGAAAAACGAAAACGGTTTGGATTATGATTTCAGCCAGGTAGTAGTTTCAACCGGCGCAAAACAAGCTATCGCCAACGCAGTGCTTTGTTTGGTAAACCCCGGCGAAGAGGTAATCATTCCTACTCCTTACTGGGTGTCATACTCAGAAGTTGTTAAACTGGCTGAAGGTGTAAGCGTGTTCATCGAAGCGCCTGTTGAGCAGGATTTCAAAATCACCCCTGCACAATTAGAAGCAGCCATCACCCCGAAAACCAAACTGTTTATGTTCTCGTCGCCATGTAACCCTACAGGCAGCGTGTACAGCAAAGATGAGCTGGAAGGCCTTGCCAAAGTTTTTGAAAAATATCCGCACATCTATATACTGTCTGACGAGATATACGAGCACATCAACTTTGTAGACAAACACGAGTCTATCGCACAGTTCGATTATATAAAAGACCGCGTAGTTATCATCAACGGCTGGTCGAAAGCATTTGCCATGACCGGTTGGAGGATTGGCTACACCGCATCAAATAAAGAAATTGCTGCCGCCTGCGATAAAATGCAGGGACAGATAACTTCCGGTACCTGCTCTATCACCCAACGTGCAGGTGTTGCCGCTTACGAAGGCGGACTGGAAAGCGTGCTTTCTATGCGCGAGCAATTCAAAAAACGCCGCGGCATCGTTTACGATTTGCTGAAAGAAATCCCGGGCATAAAGGTGAACCTTCCGGAAGGCGCGTTCTATTTCTTCCCTGATGTTACATCTTTCTTCGGCAAAAGTTACAACGGTAACACAATTAATGATGCAGATGAGCTCGCTATTTTCCTTTTAGAGGAAGGCCATGTAGCTACCGTTGGCGGCGATTCATTCGGCGATAAAAAATCAATCCGTATCAGCTATGCTGCGGCGGAGGATAAGCTAATCGAAGCAATGAGAAGGATTAGAGAAGCGTTGGGAAAATTGGCATAGTCTTCCAAATTAACATTAAGTTCCGAGACGCAAAGTATTGCGTCTACAATAAAAAAAGGAAAGCCGCCCCAAAATTGGAGCGGCTTTCCTTTTTATGCGTAATCGCTACATTTTAAATATCGTTTGTAATGTTAACGATTAAAGGGAGAAGCCATAAGCCAAACGAAGAGCTACCACACCGTAACTATCGCTTTGACCTGAGAAGTTTTCGTAACGAACGCCAACGTCCCATGATTTGTTAGCCCAACCCACAGCTGGTGATAAAATCAATTTGGTGTTTTTATCATATTTGGTTTCAAAACCTGCACCAGCTTCGGCACCCAGATAAACATTATCGGTTACAAAGCCTTTAACGCCTAACTTTACCGGAACTACACCAAAGCTTTCGCCACCCACGTCTTTAGCAGCCTGTGTTGCGAAGAAATTATAGTAACCTGATGTAAGTGTTAATGCCACGTTGTTAGCCACACCATATTGCAAGCGGGCTGTACCGCCTAATTCAAATTTTGAATATGCAGGGTCGGTGTGCAATGAGCCGGTTGGGATACCGCCTTCAACGCCGATACCAAAACGCCATTTTCCATTTTCTACTGTTTGAGCCTTTACATTAACTGAGAAAAAAATAGCAGCTGCAGTTGCTACTGATGCTATCCATTTTGTTGAGTTTTTCATTGTTGTGTTTTTAGTGAAAAAATATAGATAATTCTACACATCGCTTTAGTCAAATACTTTGCCACTGTGCCAAATTTATTGTCGGTTTTATGTCAATATGCTTTAGACGGGTTAATTCACACTATTTATTAACAAAAGTGAATAGCCCTTAATCATGCTGATAATCAGCTGACTTTTCCATCAAAAAGGTTAAACATTAATTGACTTAACAAAATCTTAACATTGAAAATCCAGAGTTGACAATGCGTCATCTTGTCATTGTGTAATAACTGCCATGTTGCAGGGTAAAAAGGTCAAAAATGTACACTGTAATATTCATAGTACGTCAATTTTGCCGCTTAAAAGCTCATTTTAGGCCGTTTTTGGTATCAGTTATAATCAAATATTCAATAGTCTACACAAACAAAAATGCCCCTTATATAGCTGCAAAGCAGTTTTTGTAAGGGGCAAGGATATGTAAACTGCCTTAAAAAGGCTACATTTTTAGCTTTGTGGGTCTGTTTCCGGTTCAGGTTTATAGTTTCGCTCCAGTTCGGCCAATTTTTCTTTACCATAGGCAAACTTGGTTATCACATAAAACAGCACCGGCACAATAAATATTGCCAGTGAGGTTGCCGCAAGCATACCGCCAAATACAGTCCAGCCGATAGTTTGACGAGCCTGCGCCCCAGCGCCCTCTGCAACCAGCAACGGCCCTACACCTAATATAAAGGCCATCGACGTCATGATGATAGGGCGTAAACGCAAACGAACTGCGTCAAGCGTCGCTTTTTCAAGTTCCATACCCCTATCCACACGTTCCTTGGCAAACTCCACAATCAGGATAGCGTTTTTAGCGGCCAAACCAATGAGTGTTATTAAACCTATCTGCGCGTAAATATTATCGTCCAGTCCGCTTTTAAACGTCAGGAACAATATCGCACCGAACGCGCCGAGCGGAACCGCCAGTAATACCGAGAACGGCACCGACCAGCTTTCGTACAACGCCGCCAGGAACAGGAATACGAAACCTATCGACAGCATAAATATGTAAACAGTTTTTGAGCCTGATATAATTTCCTCGCGGCTAAGGCCCGCCCACTCATATCCAAAGCCTTGCGGTAATGTTTGGGCAGCGACTTCCTGCAATGCTTTTATCGCATCGCCGCTACTGTAGCCCGGAGCTGCCCCACCGTCAATTTCCGATGCGCGGAACAGGTTAAAGTGGGATATCAGTGGCGCATTCTCAATCATTTTATAGCTGGTAAGCGTACTTAACGGCACCATACCACCTGACGAGTTGCGGACAAAGTACTGGCCGATATTTTCGATACCTGTACGGTAATTTGTGTCGGCCTGCGCCACAACGTGAAAGTTACGGCCATACACCGTAAAGTCATTCACGAACGAGCTACCCATATAAGTTTGCATTGCGTTACTGATATCCGAAATAGATACGCCAAGTTTTTTGGCTTTCTCCCTGTCGATTGTAAGCTGATAAGCCGGTGTACGTGCGGTAAAAAATGAGAATGCCCTGCCAATTTCAGGACGCTTTTGCAAAGCGGCAATGAAAGTCTGCATCACCTTTTCAAAATTCTTGATGTCACCCCCAGCCTGCTTTTCTTCCAATATAAACGAGAAACCTGCCGAAGTGCCCAAACCCGGAACAGCGGGAGGCGCTATTACCACAACATTCGCTTCTTTAAAGCCGGATAGCTTTTTCTGTATCTTACCTATAACAGCTGTAAGTTGCTGCGATGTTTTTTTACGTTCTTCCCATGGCCTTAGCTGGCAAAATATGGTTGCACTGTTTGATTTACTTGCAAAACTCACCACGTTTAACCCGCCTAACGCCGCATAGTGATAAATTTCCGGCACGGTAGACAGCGAATCCATTACCTGGTGCAAAACATCTACGGTACGTTTTGTTGATGAAGCTTCGGGCAAGTCGTAGGTTACGTATACACGGCCGTCATCTTCGGTAGGTATAAAACCGGTAGGTTTGGTTTTAAACAACAGGATAGCGCCAAATATTATACATACCAGTATAATAATGATGAACTTGGAGTGCTTGATGCTCTTGTCTACGCCGTTGCGGTAGCGGTTGGTAACACGGGCAAACCACTCGTTAAAAACAAAAAAGAATTTGTTAATACCCTTTGAGTTTTTGTCAATCTTATGCGGACGTAACAAAATGGTACAAAGCGCCGGTGTAAGAGATAATGCCACAAACGCAGATATCAGTACCGAAATAGCAATAGTGATAGCGAATTGCTGGTAAAGCCGTCCAACTATACCCGGTATAAACCCAACCGGGACAAACACCGCAGCCAATATGAGCGCGATAGCGATTACCGGCGCCGAAATATCGCGCATAGCATGCACGGTGGCTTCTTTCGGCGACATACCCTTTTCATCCATATAATGCTGTACGGACTCCACTACCACAATGGCATCATCCACGACTATACCTATCGCGAGCACAAAGCCGAATAGCGTGAGCGTATTGATGGTAAAATGCAGCGGTACAAAGAATATGAACGTACCTATAATAGATACCGGAATTGCGAGAATAGGGATGAGCGTTGTGCGCCAGTTTTGCAGGAACAGAAACACCACCACTATTACCAGGCCCAGGGCGATAACCAATGTTTCAACAACCTCTCTTACAGAAACCTTAACTACAGTAACAGACTCGAACGGAACCACATAGTTTACATCAATAGGGAAGCTCTTTTTAAGATCCTCCATTACGGCGTAAACGTTGTCGGCTGTCTCGATGGCATTACTGTTTGGCGCCTGGTAAACCAGCAGGTATGAGGCGCGTTTGCCATCGACAAATGAGTTACCGGCATAGTTAAACTTACCCAGCTCTACACGTGCAACGTCTTTCAAATGCACTATAGAGCCGTTGCCAGGCTGCGTGCGTACAATGATGTTTCCAAATTCCTCAGGTGTTGTTAAACGGCCTTTTACAATAATTGTATACTCAAATGCCTGCGTGCTTTCCTGCGGCGTGGTGCCTACCGAACCAGCTGCTACCTGCGCGTTTTGCTCGGCAAGCGCACTAGTTACATCTGCTGCAGTCATTCCCAGGGAGGCAAGCTTATCCGGTTTAAGCCATATACGCATACTGAAGTCGTCGGCGCGACTGATAACGTCGCCCACACCTTTGGCACGCAGTAAGGCGTCGCGCACAAATACGTTGGCGTAGTTATCTAAAAATGTAACGTTATGGCTGCCATTCGGCGCGTAAATGGCCACCAGCATCAAGATACTGGGATTACGTTTACGCACGGTTAAGCCCAGTCGCTGCACCTCCTGCGGTAAAGTCGGGGTAGCAATACCCACACGATTTTGCACATCAAGAGCTGCAATGTTTATATCGGTACCCACCTCGAAGTTAGCGGTCATGCTCATCTGGCCGTTACTGGTACTGTTACTTTGCAGGTAAGTCATACCGGGCGTACCATTAACCTGCACCTCTACGGGCGTAGCAACAGTTTGCTCAACGGTTTGTGCATCTGCACCTATATATGTACCAGTGATATTAACCGTAGGCGGCGTAATCTCGGGGTATTGCCCAATGGGCAAATTCATTATACATATTATACCGACAATCACTATCACCAGTGAAATAACGATAGCTGTAACCGGTCGTTTTATAAAAGTCTCTGCAATCATTCCTTTATTCTTTAAATCAGAATTTTTATGCTGCTTATATCACTATTGATTTATTTGCCTGCTGCGGCTGGTTTTGCCTGGCCTTTATCGCCACCCGGGCCAGCTGCCGGCGGCATACCAAGACTAATTTTACCTCCATCGCGCAAGCGCTGAAATCCGTCGGTAATTACTTTGTCGCCAGCTTTAAGGCCATCTGTAATTACAACGTTCAGACCCACGGTAGGGCCAAGCTTTACCTTTACCTGCCTGGCAACAGTATCCTGCGCTGTGAATACAAAAAACTCACCCATCTGCTCGGTAATAGCTTTTTTTGGAATTATCAGCCTGTTGCCCGACTCGTTGTTAAGTACCTGCAGTACGCCGCTCATACCATCTTTCAGTATATCATTTTGATTGTTAAACTCTATACGCACCTTAATAGTACCCGTTTGGTTATTCACCCCGCGGTCAATAGCGCGAACTTTGCCGGGCTGGTTATAAATGGTACCGTCTGATAATTGCAATTTAAAGGTGGAGTCGGTACTTGCCTTTTGAAGTTTGTAAAAGCGGTTGATGTCCTGTTCATTGATAACAACGTCAACACCTATCGGATGCTCGCTCGAAATGGTATTCAGCAGCGTAGAGCCTGGTATAACCTGTGTGCCCAGCTTTACCTGTGAAATTCCTATCCTGCCGGTGAACGGGGCGCTTATAGTAGCGTATGAAAGATCTGTTTTGGCCGATGCTACAGCAGCCTTCGCTACTGCAACCTGGCTTTTTGAAGTTTCATAGGTTGCTTCAGCCTGGTCGACGGTTTGGCGGGCTATCGCATCATTCTTCAGCAGCATGTTATAGCGGTCGATATCCTTTTGTGCCTTTGATAAATTAGCCTCGGCACTCAGTTGGTTAGCCTGGGCCTGCGCATAGGCATCAAGGAATTTGCGGCGGTCTATCTCATAAAGCGCTTTGCCTTTTTGCACCACCTCGCCTTCGTTAAAAAATATGCCTGTTATAAAACCGCCTACCTGCGCACGCAGCTCAACAGTATTTAAAGCCACAACGGTTCCCTGGTATTGGTCGTAATAAACAGCCTCGCCGGTTTTCACATCGGCAACGTTAACGGGGGTCGGCGGAATCGGGGGAGCCTGTTTTGCCTTTTGCTTGCATGCTGATGCCATAAGCAAACAAACTGTCCCTGCTAAAAGTATATTTTTTGTTTTCATATTCAATTGGATTGTACGGATAGGGTACCTAAAGATTTTTCAAGATCAATTTTGGCCGATAAAAGCTGGAACAATGCGTTATAATAATTTAACTCGGCAGTGCGTAAGTCAGATTGCGCCACAATTACATCCAGGTATGTTTTAACGCCTTCGCGATATTGAAGACTTACTACCTTATATACATCCTTCGCTAAATCTACGTTCTGCTTTATTAACTGCCAGCTTGTAAAGTTTCCTTTATACCCGGCAAGGGCCTGCACATATTCGGTGTTGATGGTATTAGCGGTATTTTCAACATCAAGGTCGGTACGGGTTACCTGTAAACGGGCTTTCGCCAAATTTTGGAGGCGTTTAGTGCCCTGGAATATTGGTATAGACAACGACAGGCCTGCATAAGCGCTGGGGAACGAGTTATTATACAAGTTGCCCAGCCTGTCGCTCAAATAAACCCAATTATAGCTGCCTACTGCTGAAAGCGATGGCAAAAACCCATAGCGGTAATAGTTTACATTTACCACTTCCAGGTTCTTTTTACTGCGCAACAAGCGATATTCCACGCGGTTATTTACATCAAGACGTTGGTTGGTATCGATAACTGCTTCCTGCTCATACCGTGTCGAATCGTAAGATAAGACAAGATTGTGACCGGCTGTTATGCCCATTACCTGTTTTAAATAGGCCAGCTTGGCGTTAATAGCTTCGGCGGTTTGTTTACGGCTGGCGATGGAGTTATTTAGCGATATGGTTGCCTGCTTATAATCGATTTTATCAGACACCCCGGCCTGGTACCTGTTATAGGCATCTTTTAAGCTTCGCTGGAGCCGCGTAATGTCTTCATTCAAAATATCCAGCTGCTTTTGCGACAGCAACACATCGAAAAAAGCCTTGCTTACATCCGACACTACATTTATCTGGCTGCTTAAATAGTTCTCCTTATAGTAGTCGCGCGAATACCGGGCTGCCCTGGCCGCCTGCAAAACATCACTATTATATATAACCTGGCTGGCCTGCAAACCGAGCACTGAAAATTCATCATTACGGCCTGTGTTATTTGTGGTTGCGCCGCCGGTAGAACTACTGGCCGGACTACCTTTAAAATAATGCTGGTACTGGCCGGAACCATTTACCTGTGGCAGCCAATCAGAAAGACCGATGCGGATATCACGTTCATTAATTTGCTGGTCTATCGAGGCCTGCCTTACCGCCGGCTGGTTGTGTAATGCAAACTCAACGCATTGCTTTAATGTTACTACCGTATCGGTATTTGCCTGTGCGAAAAGCGCTGCAGGAAAAATTAACATTGAATTTATAATAAATAAAAAGGCGGATTTTTTCATATTGCGTTACGGCGTCTGTTATTAACAGTATTTATAAGCAAAGTTTGCCTATAAATTTAATATTTTCATAAGGATTAGCGAATATGGTTACATTTTTTTTAGCGTTGAATGCGGCAACAACATTTTTACGCAACGGTGTCATAAAAATGATGCTCCCGGCCCGTTTTTGAGGGTTTTATAAAAAAATGAAAAATAGTGTCGGCAAATAATTAAAAAAATTAATTAATTTGCCGATTGAGAAGCGTTACGTAATTGACGCATTTCAAAAAAATGCGAACTAAATTCGAGTTATAACCTAATTCATGGTATTTTTACAAAAAATTTAAGCAGTGTTAATACATGGTTAAAAGACTACATGAGAAAATTGCCCAGTTCCAGGATGCTAAAAACATCAGGGATTTGGGCCTATATCCTTACTTCAGGCCCATCGAGTCTGGGCAAGATACTGAAGTATATATCGATCACAAGCCAGTATTAATGTTCGGCTCCAATTCATATTTAGGATTGACAAGTCACCCTAAAATAAAGGAAGCATCAAAAAAAGCAATTGACAAATACGGAACAGGCTGCGCAGGTTCAAGGTTCTTAAACGGAACCCTTGATATCCACATCGAACTGGAAAACAGGTTGGCCAAATATGTTGAAAAAGAAGCAGCGCTGTTATTCAGTACCGGTTTCCAGGTTAACCTGGGCGTACTTTCCAGCATTACCGGCCGTAACGACTATTTAATACTTGACGAGTATGACCATGCCTCATTAATTGATGGCAGCAGGCTTTCATTCTCGAAAGTTATCAAATATTCGCACAACGATATGGATGATTTGCAGCGTAAGCTGAGCATCCTGCCCGAGGAAGCTGTTAAGCTGATTGTGGTTGATGGTATATTCAGTATGGAAGGCGATATTGCAAAGCTTCCGGAAATTGTTAAGATTGCCGACAAGTTTGGCGCCAACATAATGGTTGATGATGCGCATAGTTTGGGCGTTATTGGCAAAAACGGTGCAGGTACAGCATCACATTTCGGTTTAACCGATTCTGTTGACCTTATTATGGGCACCTTCAGTAAGTCGCTTGCTTCGCTTGGCGGTTTTATTGCTGCTGATGCAGATACTATTGACTACCTGAAACATCGCGCCCGTTCGCTGGTATTCAGCGCAAGTATGCCGCCTGCTTCGGTAGCCAGCGTAATTGCAGCCCTTGATATTATCGAATCAGAGCCGGAAAGAATTGCCAAACTTTGGGACAATACCAATCATGCCATGAAGCTGCTGATAGATGAAGGCTTTGACCTGGGCCCTACAGAAAGCCCTATCCTGCCTATCTACGTAAGGGATAACCTGAAAACTTTCCAGGTAACCCGTCACCTGCAGGATGCCGGCATATTTGTTAACCCGGTTGTTTCGCCTGCCGTACCTTCAGATTCGTCTTTATTGCGTTTTTCGTTAATGGCAACACACACCTTCGCCCAAATTGAAGAAGCGGTTGAAAAAATCGCAAAAGCATTTAAAGAAGTAGGCGTTACTACAGTTAAAGAAAAGATATAAAGGCAAGGCCGTAAATTATAAAAGCATCGCAAGTATTTATTTATCTGCGATGCTTATTCCGTTTTAAGGGAGATATATTACTACAAAACACCAATGAAGATAGTACAGGTTAATTCTAAAAAAGAGCTTGGAGCATTTATTGATTTTCCACACGACCTTTATAAAAACGACCCAAACTATGTTCCCGAGTTGTTTATCGCGCAGCGGGATTTGCTGACTAAGCATCCTTTTCATACACATAACAAACTGCAATGTTTCCTGGCTTATGATGGAGATAAAGTTATCGGCCGTATTGCTGCTATCCTGAATAACGCCCACAACGAATACAATAAAAGGAACGACGGTTTTTGGGGATTTTTTGATTGTATAAACGACCAGGAAACTGCCGATTCTCTTTTTGCAACAGCTACACAATGGTTAAAGGAAAGGGGCGTCGACCAGAAAATTATTGGGCCGGTAAACTTCTCTACTAACGAGGCTTGCGGACTTTTAGTTAAAGGTTTCGACAGCCCTCCGATGCTGATGATGACCTACAACTATCCGTACTATGCCGACCTGATAGAAAAGGCAGGCTACGAGAAGCAGATGGACCTGATTGCCTGGCATTGGGACGGCGATGGCTACGACGATAAATCTATCCGGTTATTAGGTGCATTGCAGGAGCGACTTAAGCGCAGTAATGTCGTAATCCGTAAGGTAAATCTTAAAAACTTTAAAAGCGAAGTTGAGAAAGTGCGCGAGGTATACAATTCGGCATGGGACCAAAACAGCGGGTTTGTGCCCTTTACCGACGCCGAATTTGACTGGCTGGCCAAAGACCTGAAGCTAATATTGGACGAAAACTTTGTTTACGTAGCTGAGCAAAACAATAAAATTGTAGGCTTCGGCCTTGCGCTGCCAAATTACAACGAGATATTCAAAAAGATAAAACGCGGCCGCCTGCTGCCAACCGGCATATTTAAATTGCTGCTTGGCAAAAAGAATATTCAGAGCATACGTATTTATGCGCTTGGTGTGGTTGACGGTTATCGCAAAATGGGCATCGAGGCCTGTTTATACGGATCCATCATTAAAGAATACCGTGAACGCGGTCTTAAACATGCAGAAGCCGGCTGGACGCTCGAGAATAACGTACTGATAAACGAGGCCATCAAAGCCATTAAAGGCGACCCTTACAAAACGTACCGGCTGTACGAAAAAGATATATGAAGGAGCGGGTTTTAATAACCGGTGCGAGTGGTTTTGTCGGCTACCATCTTATAAAAGAGGCGTTAGATAATAATCTTGAGGTTTTTGCAGCCATACGCAAAAGCAGCAAGATAGACCACCTGAAGGAATTTGATATAAAATACACCTACCCCGACTTCGGCAACCTGCAAGCGCTAAAGGACGATTTGATTGAAAACAAATACGATTATATTATCCATGCTGCCGGCATTACCAGGGCAAGGTCGGTAGCCGAATACAACCAGGTAAATGCTGAAAATACTTATAACCTGGCTTTGGCTGCATCGGAAAGTAATATCGGCCTTAAAAAATTTGTATTGATAGGCAGCCTTGCAGCAATGGGCCCTTTAAATACGCTTGATGGAATTATAACCGGCGACATTACCCCTAACCCGGTTACAGCTTACGGCAAAAGTAAATTACTTGCCGAAGAAAAACTTAGAACGATTGACGGCTTAAACTATACTATACTGCGGCCCACAGGCGTTTACGGCCCCCGCGACCGCGATATCTTTATATTTTTTAAGCAGGTGAGTAATCATATGGAGCCTTACATAGGGCACATTGAGCAAAAGCTGAGTTTAATTTACGTTACAGATTTGGCCAAAGCAGCAATAAAAGCGCTATATGTTGGCGGCAAAAAGGCTTATAACCTGAGCGATGGCAACTATTACAGCCGTTACGCGCTGGGCGATTTTACAAGGGAAGCGCTAAAAATAAAGACGGTTAAGTTTCATTTGCCTGTCAACTTTGTAAAAATGATAGCGACAATAGCAGAAAAAGTAAGTTCTTTGAACAATAAAGCTGCAGTTTTGAACGTGGAAAAATTAAACGAGCTAATGGCCGTAAATTGGAACTGCGATATTACCCCTGCTAAAACTGACCTTGGCTTTACCCCGGCCTATGATTTGAAGGCTGGAGTTACCGAAACAATAAAATGGTATAAAGCCAACAAATGGCTATAAAATTCGATAAAATAAGCGTACACTATAATAATTAAATATGAAAACTAATATTACACCGGCTAACGGTAAATTAGGTATTTTGATTCCGGGCCTTGGTGCGGTTGCAACCACCATGATTGCAGGGGTTGAAGCTGTAAAAAAAGGTTTATCGCAGCCAATTGGCTCGTTAACCCAAATGGGAAGCATACGTTTAGGAAAAAGAACTGAAAACCGTTACCCCAAGGTTAAAGATTTTGTTCCTTTGGCTAAGCTTGAAGATATTGTATTTGGCGGATGGGATGTATATTCAGATAACGTTTACGAAGCGGCAACAAATGCCAAAGTACTTGAACGTGATTTATTGAACTCTGTAAAAAGCGAGCTGGAAAGCGTTGTGCCGATGAAGGCCGCGTTCGACAAAAACTACGCTAAAAACCTGGAAGGCACACACGTTAAAACCGGCACCCGCTATGAAATGGCGCAGGAGGTAATGAACGATATTAAATCTTTCAAAGAAAAGAACGGCTGCGATCGTATCGTATTGATCTGGTGCGGTTCAACCGAAATATACTACGAACCTTCGGAAATTCACCAGACGCTTGCAAATTTTGAGCAGGCTTTGGTTGATGACGATAAGCTGATTTCGCCAAGTATGATTTATGCTTATGCTGCTCTGAAGCTTGGTATACCTTTCGCAAACGGTGCTCCTAACTTAACTGTCGACATCCCGGCGATGATCGAGCTGGCTAAGCTTACTGAAACCCCGATTGCGGGTAAAGACTTTAAAACCGGTCAGACTTTAATGAAAACCATCCTTGCTCCTGGTTTGGCTGCACGTTCGTTAGGTGTTAGCGGTTGGTACTCTGGTAATATCTTAGGTAACCGCGATGGTTTGGTACTGGATGATCCGGACAACTTCAAAACCAAAGAAGTTTCAAAACTTGGTGTGTTAGAAGACATCTTTAAACCGGAGCAAAACCCTGAACTGTACGGAAACCTGTACCACAAAATCCGTATTGAATATTATCCGCCGCATGGCGATAACAAAGAAAGCTGGGATAACATCGACATCTTTGGCTGGTTAGGTTACAAAATGCAAATCAAAATCAATTTCCTTTGCCGCGACTCGATCCTTGCTGCGCCGATTGCACTTGATTTGGCCATCTTCAGCGACCTGGCAAAACGCGCAGGCATGAGCGGTATACAGGAATGGTTATCATTCTACCTGAAATCGCCGCAAACTGCCGAAGGTTTGCCACCAGAAAACGATATTTTCAAACAATTAATTAAACTACAAAACACCCTGCGCCACCTGATGGGCGAAGACTTAATCACCCACCTCGGCCTGGATTACTACCAGGAATTGGTGGATTCGTTGTAGTTTATTGGTGAATAGAGAATGGTGAGTGGTTGATTGGTTAGAATTTCCAATTAACTACCCACCATTTTTTGTTCCACTAACCATTTACCACTCTACAATAACCACTCACTATTCAAAATGCTCCCCTTCCACAAAATATTTACCTCAACATTCGGCATAGGCTATTTGAAAGGCGGGGGTACGTTTGCCGCTATCTTTTGCTGCATCTTGTGGTATTGGGCATGGGCAGGAACAACACCTCCTCCCCTGTTGTTATCGTTGATAATTACTATCGTTATAACGTTGATTGGCGTATGGTCGTCCACCGTGGTTGAGAAAATATGGGGAAAAGACCCAAGCCGTGTAGTAATTGATGAGGTTGCCGGCATGTGCGTAGGGCTGCTTTTTATCCCGGTTGAGCTTAAATATGTTATTACCGGCCTTGTTTTGTTCCGCTTTTTTGATATTGTTAAGCCGCTTTATATCCGCAAAACGGAAAATCTTCCCGCCGGGTGGGGGATTATGATGGATGATATACTGTCAGGAATTTATACTAACATACTGCTTTACAGCGTTGTATGGTTCAAACTATTTTAGACAACGTTGTGAGCTGTATTACCATGTCTTTTCCCTCCTTTGAGGACTTAGGAAAGTCAGTCACACCCGCAAATCACCAAAATTGTTACACAATATTAATGAGATTGTAAAGTTTACCATTGCGCCCAAATCGCAACTTATATTTGACTTTTTGACCACAATAGTCTGTAAGGTTTTTTTTTACCTTTGGCCCTTGATTTGAGACACCCTCCGGCTGCCCTGCAGTTGGGTGTAAAACGCAAATCCGGCCGGTCGCAAAATGGTGAAAATGCGTGATATGTCATGTTTTTGACAAAGATTCGGGGCGGTGTGTTTTTGGAGTGTTTATTGCAGGGTGATTTATAAAAGAATTTGACATTAACTGCAAATGTTTTGACTGCCAGTTACGTACATCAGTTAAAACATTGCATTTGCTAAGGCACGAAATTAAATGAACTTTACATATTTATATAAGAGGCTTCTGTTATCCGGCTTCTTTCTTTTCCTCGCCACCTCGCTATTCGCGCAAACGACGGTTGTGACGGGCCTGGTTACCGATGGTAAAACCAATGAGCCACTTCCGTTTGTGTCGGTTAAATTTAACGGCACCTCTGTAGGCGGCCCTACCAACAACGACGGCAAATATACTATCAGCACAGATCATCCCACCAAACAAATCAAAGTTTCGTTTTTGGGCTATAAGGATGCTTTACTTAATATTAAACCAGGAGTTACACAGACCATCAACATCCGATTAATACCTACCGCTAATGAATTAGCTGAGGTAACGGTTAAGTCCGGAAAAAAACCGAAATATCGTAATAAGGATAATCCGGCGGTAGAGCTTATCCGTAAGGTTATTGAGAATAAAGAGAAAAACCGCCCTTCGGCATACGATTACGTTGAGTATAAAGAGTATGACAAAATGCAGTTTTCGCTGGCTAACGTGTCAACTACGCTGGCCGACAAGAAATTTTTCAGGAAGTACGCATTCGTAATTAATAACCGCGATACCACAAGTGTACCCGGCAAAAACCTGTTGCCAATATTCCTTAACGAAAAGCTTAGCCAATATTATTACCGCCGAAATCCTGAAAAGGAGAAGACAGTTGCTCTTGGCGAAAAGACCGTAAACTTTGGCCCTTCTGTAGATAGCGAAGGCTTGGGGGCTTACTTTAAACACATGTATTACAAGGTGGATATTTATGACAATACCATCTTCCTGATGACCAATAACTTTTTAAGCCCGATTGCCGGTTCTTCACCAACATTTTACAAATTTTTTATTACTGATACCGTAGCCTATAAAAACACCAAACTGGTTGAATTAAGCTTTACGCCGCGTAACACTACCGACATGCTTTTTGTGGGTAAGCTATACATCACGCTGGATGGTAACTACGCAGTTGAAAAAGTTGAGCTAAACATCAACAAAAACATCAACCTTAACTTTGTTAATGCCATGCGCGTTAACCAGGAGTTTGAGCAAAACCCCGATGGCCGATTCCATGTGAGCAAAAGCACTACGGTTGCCGATTTTGGTCTTACAAAAAGTAAAAAGGGCGGCTTATTTGGTATACGAACGATTACTTATGGAAACTATACCGTAAATGTTCCGCACCCCGATACCACCTACCAGCACCAGGAATACGGCGAATCTGACGAGATAAAGCATAAAAGTGATGAGTTTTGGGCTAAAAACCGTTTAGACACGCTCACAACGGCAGAATCAAAAGTCTATAAAAACACCGATAGCTTGCGTAACATGCCATCGTTCAGGCGTACGATGGACATTGCTACATTGTTGCTGGCAGGTTACAAAGGTTTCGGTGGATTTGAATTAGGCCCCGCAAACACATTCTACAGCTTTAACCCTGTTGAAGGCTTTAAGCTGCGTGTGGGCGGCCGTACTACGCCTGAATTGAGCAAACGCTACTATTTTGAAACTTACGGAGCTTACGGTTTTAAGGACGAGCGGTTCAAATACTTTTTGAGCGCCACTTATTCGCTTAACAATAAATCGATATATAAATTCCCGCAGGACTACATAAGAATAAGCACCCAATATGATACACATATACCGGGGGCAAACCTGCAATTTGTGCAGGAAGATAACTTCCTGTTATCCTTCAAACGCGGCGAGAATGATAAATACCTGTATGACAGGAGCTATAATTTTGATTATGTACGTGAGTTTGAAAACCATTTCTCGTATCACGTTAAGTTTGCAAACTTAACACAAGCTCCTGCGGGTTCCTTGTATTTTATAAACACGGTTGGCAACAATTCGCATAACGTAGTGAAAGATCTTACAACGAGCGAAGTTGGCCTGAGCCTGCGTTATGCACCGAACGAACAATTTTATCAGGGTAAAATTTACCGTATTCCCGTACCAAGTAAGTACCCTGTATTATCGCTCGACTATACAGCCGGCTTGAAGAACGTTTTCGGCAGCAGCAACTATGGTTATCAAAACCTGCATGTGGAGATTGATAAACGCGTTTACCTGTCAATATTAGGTTACGCTGATGTTACTGTTGAAGGCGGAAAAACATTCGGCCAGGTACCTTACCCGCTGCTTGATATATTCCGCGCTAACCAGACCTATGCTTACGATATTTATTCGTACAACTTAATGAACTTTTTAGAGTTTGTGGGCGATCATTATGCCAGTATCAATATCGACCAGCACTTTGTGGGATTTTTCTTTAATAAAATTCCATTATTTAAAAAACTAAAATGGCGCGAAGTTGCTTCATTAAAAGCAGTGTATGGCGGTTTGAGCGATAAGAACAATCCTTCATTGCACCCAAGCTTATACCAGTTCCCGATTGCTGCCGACGGACGGCCGATAACTTACGGACTTGGTAGTACCCCTTATGTGGAAGGTAGCGTAGGCATTGAAAATATATTTAAATTTGTGCGTGTGGACCTTGTTAGACGTTTTACTTATTTAGACCATCCTGATGTGTCGAAGTGGGGTATACGTGCGAGAGTAAAATTTGATTTCTAAAATATTTATACGATAAAATGGCACAGCAAACATCAGTACGTACAAGCCTGCAATTGGGTATATACAGGGTTATAGACCCTGTTGTTAAGGTTTTTATAAAGCTGGGGCTAACGCCAAACGCCGTAACTTCCATCGGTTTTGTGCTGAACGTTGGCGTGGCAATTATATTCATTATCGGCGCTGAAGAAGGAAACCGTGGTGATTTGTCGTATGTTGGCTGGGCCGGCGGTCTGATACTTTTCGCAGGTTTATTCGATATGCTCGATGGGCAGGTGGCACGCCTCGGCAATATGAAATCTACCTTCGGTGCATTGTATGATTCGGTGCTCGACCGTTACAGCGAACTGATAATGTTCCTGGGGATTTGTTACTACCTGGTTGGCCACCACTATTTTTTAAGCTCGATATTTGCTTTCATCGCATTGATAGGCTCCATGATGGTAAGCTATGTGCGTGCGCGTGCCGAAGGCCTGGGGGTTGAATGTAAAGGCGGCCTGATGCAGCGGCCTGAGCGTGTAGTTACTATCGGGCTATGCGCTATGCTTTGTGGCGTTACAGCGGCGTACATTGGCGGTGACTATAAGCTTTATATACCCGGCATTAAGTTCCACGTTTTCGAAACCATGTCGATATTTACTATACCGATTGCCATACTTGCGGTGCTTACCAATATCACAGCCGCCAAAAGGCTGATTGACGCAAAAAAATCGCTGGCAGAACAAGGTCGTTGATTGTCAAAATAAAAACTATTTATAGCCCATAGGCGTAAAATATCATATCTTCGTAACAATTATATCAAGTAGCCTACAGTTTCTTAAAATTTGGCTAAAATTGATATATCTTTAATAAAAGAAATTGAATAGCAGGCTGAGAAATTTAACCATTTTAAACCCTGAGCAGTTATGAAAAAGAAATTTGTTTCCAACTCAGAAGAATCAGTAAGAATGTTTAAGAGTGACCTTTTTGAGGCACTGTCTAAAGTTCATTTTACTGTTCCCCTGTATATTTTTGTGCCGGTTATTGGTTATTGCATTTACCGTTACACGCAAACTGGTTTAAGCATTTTATTATTTGTGGAGCTGTTTGCGTTAGGACTTTTCGTTTGGACGCTGACTGAATACATTATGCACCGTTTCGTATTCCATTACGAACCCGCAGACAAGCCATGGGCACAGCGCATTCACTTTATATTTCACGGCGTGCACCATGATTACCCAAGCGATGCCAAGCGTCTGGTATTGCCGCCATCGGTAAGTATTCCACTGGCAACCGGCTTTTACTTTTTGTTTAACGCCATATTGCCAACCAATTATATCTGGGGCTTTTTCCCCGCCTTTATTTTAGGTTACCTGTTTTACGATATATCGCATTATGCCATACATCATTTTAACTTTAAAGGCGCTATCTGGAAAAAAATAAAACAGCACCACATGCTGCATCATTACCAGGATCCTGCAAAAGGTTATGGTGTGAGCTCGCCGCTGTGGGACAAAATATTCCGCTCAGACTTCATTAAAAAATAACATGGCTGACGCCGATAAGGGCGGGATTCAACTCAACACGCGAACTATAGCTGTTGTATTAGCAATTACCGTATTTTACTTATTACTTTCAGTTGTATTGGTTGGCTTTAAAACTGACCAATTATTCCTGGCAGGTATTTTTAATGCAGCATTCTTTCTTTCGCCGGTAAGCCGCAAGTTTATCCTGGGCTTCTCCATCTTTATAGTTTACTGGATAATCTTCGATTACATGAAGGCCTTCCCGAACTATAACTACAGCACAGTTCACATAAAGGACCTTTATAATACCGAAAAACATCTTTTCGGCATACATTTTAACGGGAATTTATTAACACCGAATGAGTATTGGCGTGCCAATAGTAAAACGGCGATGGATGTAGCCGCAGGTATATTTTATCTCTGCTGGATACCCGTACCGCTGGCCTTTGCAGCCTATCTTTTTTTTAAAAACAGGCGGCAATTCCTGTATTTTTCGCTTACGTTTGTATTGATAAACTTTCTCGGTTTCATAATTTATTATCTGTACCCGGCTGCACCACCATGGTACGTGCAATACAACGGATTCGTATTCCATCCCAAAACGCCGGGAAATACGGCTGGTCTGGCCCGTTTCGATGCGTATTTTAATACAGGTATTTTTAAGTCGATATACGCCAAGGGATCCAATGTTTTTGCAGCTATGCCCTCCCTCCATTCATCCTACCCGGTTGTGGTTTTATACTATGGGCTGAAGAACAAAGTAACATGGATGAATATCTTCTTCGTGATAGTGATGCTGGGTATTTGGTTTACGGCTGTGTATGCGAGTCATCACTATGTACTAGACGTATTGGCGGGAATTTTGACAGCGTTTACCGGGATTAGTTTGTTTAATTTGCTGGTGAACCGTACAAATAGCTTTAAAGGATTTATTGACAAGTTTGAAAAGGTGATAAATTAATCCTATTCATTTTGACCGAAAAACTATACGAACTATCCTGTTGTCTTAAAAAATCGAATTTCGTAAGGATTAAGTAAAGCTAATCTCATTTACTCAACTACCACTAAGTCAAACCCTTATTTTCATCGGGAAATAAATTATTTACTACAGGGAAAATTATATTCTCTAAAATCGTAATCTAAAAATAAAGGCACGTTTTTTGAGCGTTGCAACCTATATTTATAGCCCTTACCTGCGAAAGCACTTATGAAATTAAAGATTACGCTGCTTACATTTCTTTCTGTTTGCTTCTGCCTGTCGGCGCTTGCACAGCCTGCCGATACCAGTAAGGGAAACTCCGTTAGTGAGAAAGACACGGTAAAACCCAATCTAAAATATTTAACGCTGGCAGATTTTTCTATCCGTAAGCATACCTCAAATAATATTAGCATAGCAGCCACTCCGCATTATTCTGCTGATCTGAATGCAGCCCTCCCGATAAGCCATCAGCCTGATTACAGCTTAACAGCAATTACTTATCCGGATAGCATGAACGTCATTAAGTTGATGCATAGTTCCGGTAGTTTGAGCATGGCCGACTCTCACCTGGCGGAAAACGTTAGTAATAAGATGCGTATCAGGAATGCCGATAGCCTGCGGTTGTTGGCTATAATGATTAAGCAAGACAGTGTCAGGATAGCCATCTACAAGCAAAATAAAGACAGCGTGCAACGTCACCTGACACTAATGAGCACAGACAGCCTTAAAAAACAGCTAAGCTATAAAGCAAGCGACATGTTTAAGGGCCAGATATATACCGAGATTGCCGGCCGTTACCTCGACTATGATACTATCAGCAACAAGGTAACGCGCGCGAGCCACCAAACAATAGCCTTGAGCTATACCATGCAGGCTCTGCACCAGTTTTCACATTTTAATGATACGGCAGGGCTTCGCTTAACGTTCGACCACCTGGCGAAGGTTTACCTGGATCAGAAGAAATACAGCCAGGCTAAATGGTTTATTCTGCAATCCAACTCGTTGTCGCGCGTTAAAAACGATAATCCTAACGTCATTACCTCGTTAATCACCCTTGCCAAAATAAAGGCAGAAGCAGGCGACTCGAAGCTTGCCATGGGCGATTTGGACGAAGCGATACAGATATCTACCAAAAATAAATACTTAAAACTACAGTCGGATGTGTACCGCAACTATGCCCTACTGTACAGCCGGGAGAAAAATTATCCCAAAGAAGAGCTGATGCTGAAAAAGCGTGACTCGATTGAAGATATAATCCGCAAAAACGAGGCAGCAAAGCAGATGGCCGCGCTTGCTGCAAAAGACTCCGCCGATAAGAAAAAGGCTGATTCCGTGCAGGCTAAAAAAAAAGTATTTACCTCAAATACCAGGAAGCTCTCCAAAAGCGCCTCAGCCAAGAAAGTAGCTACGTTATAATTCTGATTATAGTTATAGCGCTGGTTGTTATGGCTGTTATTTTCTATTACAAACGCCGCGGTGCTAATTGGAGGTCTGTTATTCGTCGAAAAAGGCATTAATGCTCTTCTCGAATCTCTCTAATTTTATTAATTTTTTACAAAAAGCGAACTGGAATTGGGTTTGTAATGTAGTCGGATAATGGCCCCTTAGGGCCTACCACTTTGTAGAAAAAAATAAAAATCAAAATTGCCTCGTAGAGGTTACCCAGCTACCGGCTATTTTAGACAACGACATTGGATAATGGCTAAGGGTAACCCCGATGGGGCAAAAAACGTATTTAACCAATATACTACAAATAGGTAGCCCCTAACGGGCATGCCCCCCACTTCATTAATTATTTTATCATGCTGATACTAAACCTATAACACAAACAGTTGTCTGATTAATTATGAAAGCTTTTGTAAAAGGATTGTTTGCTGTTATGCTGATGTTTGCCTGTAAAACAACATTTGCCCAGCAAACCGTAAGTACAGATGAATTTAAACGTGAATTCCTGGAAAATATAAACCACGTACGCCAAAAAGGCTGCAACTGCGGTACCGTGCGAATGGCCCCTGCTCCTCCCCTGGTTTGGAATGACCAGCTGGAAATTGCCGCCGTTGGCCATGCGGCAGATATGTCGAAAAAAGGATATTTTAGCCACAACAGCCTGGATGGGCGGACATCAGACCAACGTATGGTAGCTGCCGGGTATGGTTATAACGGCTTTAAAAGCTTTGCCGTTGGCGAAAACATAGCACAAGGCCAAATGAGCATTGCCGAAGTAATGGCGGGCTGGTTTAAAAGCCCCGGACACTGTAAAAACCTGATGAACCCCGAATTTAAAGAAGTAGGAATCGCTAAATATAACGACTACTGGGTGCAGGATTTCGGCGGCAGAATACCATTCAGCGAAGAAGAACAGAAATTATTGAAAAGCGGGAAGGCGAAGTTGATTAAGAATTAGCGCCGGTTACCCCATGCTTTTTCTCGTAATTCTTCTGATGTAATAGGATTATCTTTCCAAATATCAGACAACGCGTTAGCATCCGGCTTTTTTGCAAAGCGAATCGGTAATTGCTTAGCAGGATCTTGATTTCTATTCTGTTGCCGACGGTTTTTCATTTGTTTTTTCAGCTTTCGGCCCGCGCATATGAATCACCAAGCCATTTAAAAAATTACGCAATATTTGATCGCCGCAGGGCTTGAAGTTGGGGTGGTCTTCTTTGCGGAATATAGCGCCGAGCTCAGTTTTTGTAATGCGAAAGTGTGCAAGTGCCAATACCTTTATAATATCATCATCGGTGAAATGCATCGCCACGCGCAGTTTTTTCATGATGTCGTTGTTGCTCATATCGTTACCGGGTTGTATTTATATTGAAATTTCTATTTTAACTTTTTTACTTTTAATCTTTTCGGCTTTAAGCAAGCTGACCGTACGCTCCGCCTTATTGCGCTTTACGGCGGCATATGACGAATAATCAAGCACTTCAATCAAACCCAAATCGTCTTTAGCCAGCTCACCTTTTTGCAGCAGCAGTCCTACAATGTCTACCTTGTTTACTTTATCCTTTTTTCCTGCAGCAATGTAAACCGTAACCCATGGCGATGGCCTGGGAATTTTTAAGTCTGGCGGCAGTACCTCAATCTCCGGCGACTTATCTAAATACGCCAACTTCTCATCTTCCGTTAAAATCAAATAAGCAGTACCTTTAGCATGCATGCGGGCTGTACGGCCATTGCGGTGCACAAACGCATCTTCGTTATGCGGCAACTGGTAGTGCACCACGTATTCTATTTCGGGTATATCGAGGCCACGCGAGGCCAAGTCGGTGGTTATTAGCAGGCGGTGGCTGCCGTTGCGAAATTTCAGCAAGGCGCGTTCCCTGTCCTCCTGTTCCATTTTGCCATGAAAGATATCGTGCACCAGGCCGCGGTCCCACAGCAAATCGCTGATACGTTCTACGGCATCGCGGTGGTTACAAAATACCAGCGCGGGCTTGTCCCCTATCTTGCAGAGTAACGTGAACAATGTATCCAACTTATCCGCTGCCGGAGATATCACGGCCTTAAGTTTTAAGTCAGGGGTATTGGTAGTATTTTGCAGGAAATCAACCTCCGTCGGCCGGCGGATACCCGTAAAGGAAGGTATCTCATCCATCTTTGTTGCCGATGTAAGGATGCGTTTATTCACATTTTCCAGCTGCCTGATGATATAGGCCATGTCTTCCTGGAAACCGAATTCGAGCGCTTTGTCAAACTCGTCGAGCACTAAAGTTCTTATCGTATCTGTTGTAAAGCTTTCGCGGCGCAGGTGATGGGCTATCCTGCCAGGCGTGCCGACCAAAACTGCGGGCGGCTGCGAGAGGTTGTTACGCTCAATTTTAACCGGGTGGCCGCCGTAGCAGACATTCACTTTAAAACCGCTGCCGATTGTTTTAAACACCTGCTCAATCTGTAAGGCCAATTCCCGTGAAGGCACTAAAATAAGGGCCTGGACGGTCGGAGTATTTTTGTCAAGTAAACTTAATAACGGCAATAAAAATCCAAGCGTTTTACCCGAACCTGTCGGAGCTAACAAAATTACGTCCCCCTTTTTTGCAGCATCAAGCGCGGCATGCTGCATTTTATTTAGTTCGGTAATCTTTAACTTTTCGAGCGCTTGCTGTATCATGGGGCAAAGGTACGGAATAAAGGCGGGTTGCATTACATGGCAAGCCTTAGCGCCCGGCCGGGTTGTAACGCTTTTTTGCTACCCGGAGCAACCGTCCTCATTATTTTATTTCAACAACACCATCTGCAACCATCGGGAACTTTGAGAATACCTTTGCGTCGTGCCCCGGTATAATATATTTCACATTTGTAACCATGGTTTTCATTCGCTGCATAGCTTTTACGTATCCGGCGGGGTCAAGTGTCCCTCCATCAGACGCCGGCACCAAGTGTTCGAGGCTGTAGTATATCCATATATTGTCTGACGCGAGAACAATCTTATTAGTGCCGGTATTGACAAGAACATACTGCGAATTAAAAGTATGCCGGGAACCCGTAAATACTTTAATGCCGGGAATTATTTCCTTATTATCACCGTCAACTAAAGTTACCTTACCAGCCAAATTCAAATCAACCATTGCGCGGACATCCCGTTGGGCAAAACCGCCGTGATCCTGTCCTTTTTGCCACGCAGTGCTGATGAAGTAATTGAAATCTTCTTTTTGAATCCAGATATGCGCATTAGGGAAAAGACCGACGCCATCAATATGATCCCAATGCGGATGGCTGAAAATAATATCTGTGACGTCGCCTGGTTTAACACCCAATTTGGCCAGGGCGCTGTCCGGCCGGATATAATTGATTACTTTAAATTCCTTGGCATCTTCTATATCGTTCAGAAAACCGGCATCAACCAAAATATTTTTACCGTTGCCTTTAATCAGCCAAACCATAAAGTTGAATTTTACACTGTCGGTTTTAGGGGCACCTTTTGCCCAGTCGGCAGCAGTGAAAGGATAGGCCGAGCCTGCAAACCTGATGGCGTAAACTTTATAGGCGGAAGATTGCGCCCGCGCTGAAAATACGGCAATAGAAAAAGCAATAAAAAGGACAAACGATTTTTTCATCCCGTAAATATAGGTTGAAACAAGAACACCAAAGTTAGGTTGTTGTTAAAAAGGATGATATGGAAGAAGCAGCAGCACAATTACCTCCACAGGAAACCGGCAGACAGACAGATTTTACGCATGAGCGGGAATTTGAAGATTTAAAGTCGGCGCATAAGGGCTTTAAACAGGTCGCAGAACGCTTGCTCAACATAAATAACTGGCATGAATACACCGGAAGCGGCTCAGCCAAATTTACGCTGACCAATAATCTCGGCGACGAGCTTTTCGGTTTTGCTGCCGAAGGATTTTTTATGAGCATCGATATGCCTGCTGCCGGACCTGATGCGGGCGATGGTTTGGAATGGGTAATGATAGAAAAGATTGCTGCCGATGGCAGCGATAAAACGGCCGAAGAATATTTAACGATGACCGTAAGGCCGGTTCCAGACCCCAGGAAAGCGGGTTCGGAGATAGCCCATTTCTATACCGATGCCTCTACCAGCACTTTTATTGCCAGGCGCGATGGCCGGGTGGTTAGCGCGGGCGCTCATGGCCGTAACGAAACGCCCAATAACGAAGATGTAGACCTGCATGATAAAATTCGCAACACTATAATTGGTTTGATGGCCCGCGTCGGCTTGTCGGGAGCGCAATGGCAGAAATTGGTAAATGGATTAATTGAACATAAAGGAAAATAACATGAGCAAACAACACGATACATTTCCGAATGAGCAACCCGAGATGCCGGTACCGAAAGAGACACCTGAAATAAATCAGCCATCGGACCCGAAAGAGCCTGAAGTCCCGCAGGAAAATCCGCAAAGAGAGCCTGAGGAATTGCCACCCAATATTAACCCGCCTGAAGGTCAGCCTTTAAATCCTTTCGATAATTAGTATTTTGCGGCGATAACATGGATACTTTCGAAGTAAAATTAAACGGCGTACCGGGCAATATTGAAAATCTTTTGAAGTGCCTTTTCAAAGCCGGAGGCAAACCTTACGATTTATTAAAGCAAGCTATTGAGCGGGAGTTCAGGCCTAACGGTGCGCCGGAAGTTAAAAGAATGGACACCGACCGTATTAAATTCGATAGTGACTCAAGCAAAGGCAGCTTCCGGGTTGTGCTGGATATCGACTACACTTTTGGTTGCGAAGATGTACTAAAAACGAAAGAAAATGAAACTTCTGAGTGGACCTTTGCAATAGATGCTACAGATAATTATATACGATTTTACAGCTCGCCGGATATTGACAGCAGGAGCACGGCAGATGAGTTTTAAGGTTAATTGTTAGTCAAGAATAATCATCCAGCGGCCTTCATCATCCAGGGTGTAGGTAAGACCATCACTCATTTCATAAACATCGCGGCCATGCTTTTCACTGTAATAGTTTTTAAGTTCCCGGATAACAGTTCCGCCGTTTTCCATCCGCAGGAAAAATAACAAGGCGCCAAAATTTGGCGCCACATCTTTTAGCTGACCCGATTCACCTTCTTTTAAAAACGCTGAGCTCATGATTGATTAATTAAGCGGCGGAGTGAGTACGTACCTTCTGCATAAAATAATCCAGATCGAAAGGTTTGGCAATATGGTCGTCTGCGCCACACTCTTCTTTTATTTGTTCAAGGTCGCTGTTTGCCGAAACGAGTATCACCGGTATGTGTTTTAGTTCATCCTGCCCTTTAATGTAGGCACACATGGACTGTCCGCCTTCACCCTTTAAACCCAGGTCGAGCATTACTAAATCAACCTCGTTTGCGTGCAGCTTTTTACGCGCCAGAGCGGTATCGGCAAGGCTGATTACATTATAACCATCTACTTCCAGCAGGATGCTCATCATCTCGGCAATAATGGGCTCATCTTCTATTACCAATACTTTTCTCTTCATAAAAAAGTAGTAACAATTTAGAGGCCACAATTGCGGTAAACGACAATTAAACGCAGTAAATTCTGTGATACAATCTATCGCGACAATTATAACATAGTTTACAGTAATCCCATCACAAAAAACACCACCCCTACTACGGCAAACCCCATACTCGCCAGCCAAAGAATTCTTCGCTTGGTAATAATGGATATAGCGCCAATAGCAATCGCCACCTGGAACAGGGTTACACATTTGGCCATAACGGAGTGCTTATCTGAATGCGCTACGCTTTCTTTTTGAAAATCTTCAGCCTCTTTTTTTATTTTGGCTTGCTCGGCTTTATTTTCCTTTACCTTTTCGGCATCTTCAGCAACTGGCTGTTTGCCCATGGCTACAAGGATTTTATTGGACGTTACCAGCATTTCGGACTTGATGCCTTTAGCCTGGTAGAAGGCCCACGAATCTGAAGCTTTCATTTGAGTGAGCATCGCCTCATCAGCATGACCACCGGCCATCAGGCCTGCAATAGCCGCCAATACAGCGAATACCGCTGTGGTGAGCGCAACATACAAAACCCATTTATCCTTACCTTCCGAAAGTATATGGTGTGCGTGCTCGTTACTTTGCTCGTGAATTTTTTCCGAAAAATTTTCTATTTCTTCCATTGTGCGGGGTATTTAAAGGGTCTGTAAAGTTACACTTTTACTTGTTAATCCGTTTGCAGTTGCTGTTAGGGTAATATTCCCGGCGGTGTGTGCCGACTTCACAATCACCAGGCATTTACCGCGCCATGCTTTACGCTGCGGTAACTGGTTGCTTTCCACGCTTTCGGGATTAGCATTACCAACGCCTACTATCGTTCCCGGACCATTAAGCTTAAACTGAATCAAATTGTTTGCACCCGGATTAACAATTCCTTTTGCATCAGCCAATTCAACTATAATATAGCTTAAATCCTGGTTATCAGCTTTAAGCTTAGTCCTATCGGCGGATAGTTTAATATTAACCGCCGCGTCTGCCGTGCGAATTATGGAGGTATTAACTTGTTTCCCACCGTCATAACCAACAACTTTTAACTCGCCCGGCTTGTAGGGTACTTCCCATGTTGCCATAAATTTGCTGGCGCGATTGGTTTCCTTCTTACCCAAAGATTTTCCATTCAAAAATAACTCTGCTTCAGGGCAGGATGAGTATACCGTCACCTTAAATGGCTTATTTTCATAACCTTTCCAATTCCAATCGGCAACTACATCGTGCCAGTTCCATTTGGACCATGGCGCGGTTAGTCCATTAAGCGCAAATGATGATTTCGGTGGCGTAACGAACACCGACAATTGATTGGTTTTCCATAAGGCATCGCGGTAATAAGATTGCGGGCGCTTCCATCCGCAGATATCGATATCACCGCAATAGGCCAGATTCCAGGGATAAAAGCTGGTGCCCTGCGGATAGCCCAGCCAGCCGATGCTGGCCTCACCGATATAATCGAACGACGTCCAAACAAAATCGCCCAAAACATAAGGATGATCCAATACCTCCATCCAACTACCGAATGATTCCATCGCAAAAGATTCGGTACAAAACATAACGCGGTCGGGAACGCGTTTGTGGTCGGTTTCGTAGATATTGCCATCGTTCCCGTAGTTGCTAACAGGATAATTATAGCCGCTTACATCAAGCTTCGAAAAATAGGGATCTTTGTTCGGTTTAACATCGTCAACCGCTGCTGTTACTGCCCGGGTATTATCAAACTGCTTAACATAAGCCACCAACTGGCCGGCCTGTTCCGCGCCTTCCGCTGTCCCTTTTTCAGGCACTTCATTGCCGATGCTCCACATAATAATTGAGGGATGATTACGGTCGCGTGTAACCATGCTTTCAATATCCTTTTTCCACCAGTCGTTAAAATACAGGTGGTAATCGTAAGGGTTTTTACCATATTTCCAGCAATCAAATGCCTCATCAATCACCAGCATACCGAGGCGGTCGCAGGCGTCCAAGAACGCCGGACTAGGCGGATTATGCGCACACCGGATGGCATTGTAGCCACTGGCCTTTAATATTTCCACGCGGCGTTCCTCTGCCCTGTCATAGGTCTTTGACCCAAGCGGACCATTATCATTATGCACGCATCCACCTTTTAGCTTTACAGTTTGGCCGTTTAGCTGGAACCCGTTTTGCGTATCGAAAGTAATTTTGCGGATGCCGAAGGTAGTTTTCTGCTCGTCTGTTTGTATTCCGTTTACATATATATCCGTCACCGCTGTATATAATGATGGCGATTCGCACGACCAAAGCGCAGGTGACCTTACGTCTGCCGATTTTTTGAATACATTAGATGCCCCTGCAGTAATCAAATCCTCGCTTTCGGTTTTAGACACCTCTTTATTTTGCGGGTCGAGGATTTTTGTAATGACTTTTATCCTTTGGTCAGCAGCGGTCTCATTTGAAACATTTGTGCTGATGGCGACCTTAGCAGTCGTGGCGTTAACATCAGGCGTGGTAATGAATGTTCCCCATTGTGCCATATGGATTGGCTCGACAATCCTTAGCCAAACATGCCGGTAAATACCGGCGCCTGAATACCAGCGCGTATTTTGGCCCTCGTTTTTTATTTCTACTGCTATAATATTCTTCCCGCCATAATTCAGTTTGTCGGTAAGGTCAAACCAAAAACTGGTATAGCCATAAGGATGTGTACCGATATTGTGTCCGTTTATAAAAACTGTGGAATTCATATATACCCCATCGAACTGAATAACGGTACGCTTGCCTTTTTGGGATGCAGGGATAGTAAATGTTTTACGATACCAGGCAGTTCCGCCTACCGTAAAACCGCCGCCAACCTGGCTGATTGCATTTTGGGTGAACGGAGATTTAGTGCCCGGCAGGTCTTCTATACTCCAATCATGCGGCAGATCAACCTTGCGCCATTTGGAATCGTCATATTTTTCGTTCTCCGCACTCAATGCGCCGCCACGAAAGAAACGCCAGTTATCATCGAATAATATTGCGTTATTACTTTGAGGAAATGCTTTTAAACAAAATAGAAGTAAAAGGCTAAGTAATAATTTTCTGCCAGGCATATGGTAATTGGTTAGTGCAGGCTTTTTATCAGGAACGATAAAAAAACCAACAGATAAATTTAAGCACTAATCCAATAACTTTCGCCCTAAACAGAATTAATTATTGTTTTTAATACAATTATTTTGCCTCATTTAACGCATCCGGATCGGCGCCAACAGGGTCTTTATAGTTTTTGATGAAGCGGGCTACATCGGCAGCTTCCTCCCAGGTAAGCTCATCCATGCCGTCGTAGTTCCATTCTTCCATATTTTCATCAAAAACGATTTCGCCCATGCCTACAACGCCGTTAGTAAGGCGATATACGCCGGTGCGGTAAAAGTCGCCGTTATCAAGCTGATTGTTTATGGGTGTGATGGTGAGTTCAATAGGTCCGTCAATAGTGTTTACGGTATAAGTCGTCTGGCTTATCATGCTGCAGAATTTGGTTAGTTTACAGGAATTTATCAAATCATCATTTCTACATCAAAAACTCTGCCTGATTTAGTTTCGATATAAAATGTTACAACAATTATAATAAGTTTGCACAATAGTTTATTGGTTCATTTGTTTATTAGTTCATTGGTGTATGATGCCAATCGCCGTGTGTTATTTTAGCAAAGCGATACCAATGAACGAATGAACCAGTGAACTAATGAACGTTCAAAAACATGAATTTAACAATACACGGGGCTGCGCGACAGGTTACGGGGAGCATGCATTTGCTGGAAGCGGGCCAATTTAAGATACTGATAGACTGCGGACTGGATTACGAGAAAGACCATCATATCCAATCCAACGAAAATTTTCCTTTCCGGCCGGAAGAGATAGATGTGGTTGTACTTACCCATGCCCATATCGACCACTCGGGTAACCTGCCTACGCTGGTGCGTTTGGGTTTTGAAGGCCAGATACTTTGCACATCCCCTACCGCCGACCTTACCGAGCTGTTGCTGATGGATTCGGTAAACATCTTTATGCACAAGGTGGACAAAAGCCGTAAACGCGGAAAAGGTAAATATAACACCAACGCGCAACCATTATACCTGCAAAAGCATGTAATGGATACAGTGGACAGGTTTGTCAACATCGGTTTTAACAGGCCTTTTCGCATCAATGGCGATATCGAGCTTACGTTTGTTCCTGTGGGCCATTTGTTGGGCGCAGCGGCGGCGGTATTTAAAATAAACGACCATGGTATTGAAAAATCAATTGCCTTTACCGGCGATATCGGCCGCAAAAATTACCCGGTGCTTAATGACCCGGATAAATTACCACCGGTTGATTATTTGGTAACAGAATCGACCTACGGAGGCAGACTGCATACTAAAGATAAAACTGTTGAGCAAGCCCTGGTGGAGGTTATAGATAAAGCCTGCGTTAAAGAACAGGGGCGACTGATAATACCTGCATTCAGTATTGGTCGCACACAATCACTGGTTTATTCGCTGAATAAGATTTTTAGCAGCGGATTACTGCCACCGGTTAAGGTTTTTGTGGATAGCCCGATGGCGACACGGGCGACTGAAATTTTTCGTAAATACCACAACCTTGTAAACGAAGAGGCGCAGGACTTCTACAACAAGAAAGGCGACGAATTTGAGTTTGAAAACCTGGAATACATCGAATCTCTGAAGGACAGCCGGCAGGTTTCCAATTACTTTGAGCCGTGCATTATTATATCCTCGGCAGGTATGCTGGAGGGCGGCCGTATACAGGATCATTTGTATTATAACATACAAAACTACTACTGCACCATACTTTTCATCGGCTATTGCGCAAAAGGCACGCTGGGTCATCGCTTATTACGTGGCGATGCCATTGTCCATATTAAAGACCGCGACCTGGCCGTTTATGCCACCATTAAACAAACCGATGTCCTCAGTGCTCACGGCGACCATGATGATTTGATGGGCACCGTTAAGCAGCAGGACAGGGAGAAGCTGAAGAACGTATTTTTAGTACATGGTGAGGCAAGCAGCATGCAGGCTTTAAGCGATGCTTTAGAGGTTGAGGGATATAAGGTTGTGGTGCCGGAGAAGGGGGTGAAATATTCATTATAATTCCTCACCCTGTCGTCATTGCGAGGCCGACCGTTTATGGTCGGCTTCGAAGCAATCTCTGCGCTATAAGGTAACAAACCATAAAACTCAGGGTTACCTGTTCGCCGACGGACAGGAAACCACATAACTTATTCCCGAGATGCAGTCTAGCGCAGAGGTTGCTTCGAGCCTTGACTGCAAGCAGTCAAGCTCGCAATGACGAGTATTTTGCATCCCGTAAAATCAAAAATGGCACAGACTTTATCAATCTGTACCATCCAAAAATTCGTGTAATTCGAACTAATTCGTGAAAATTAGCGCCTATTTGTTAAAGTGCGCTATTATCAAGCTAGCCAGCTCAACACCAATACGCTCCTGGGCTTCGCCTGTAGCGGCGCCGATGTGCGGGGTTAGTGAAATTTTAGGATGCTTTAATATTTCCTCGCGAGGGGTTGGCTCATTGTCGAATACGTCAAGCGCTGCGAAGGCAACTTTACCGCTATCTAATGCCGTTACGAGGGCCAGCTCATCAATTAAGCCGCCGCGTGAGCAGTTTACCAGGCCAACGCCTTTCTTCATTTTATCCAGCTCTTCTGCACCGAAAAGAGCTTTACCCACAAATGGTGTGTGCAAGCTGATAAAATCAGCATTAGCTATAATTTCGTCAAGTGTTGCTGTTTTAACCGAAGCCTTTACTGCGATGCCGCCGCCTAATACGATTTCTACTTCCGGATTAAACGGATAAAGGTCATAAGCGATAACGTCCATACCGATACCGATAGCAATTTTAGCCACCTCGCGACCAATGCGACCGAAGCCTACGATACCGATAGTGCGACCACGCAACTCGATACCTTTGGCGTAAGCCTTTTTAAGGTCATTAAATTTGGTAGTGCCCTCAACAGGCATTTTGCGGTTGCTATCCTGCAAAAAGCGGATACCGGTAAACAGGTGGGCAAATACCAGTTCGGCAACTGATAAAGATGAAGAAGCGGGTGTATTGTAAACGCCGAGACCTTTTTCTTTGGCATAATCCACGTCGATGTTATCAACGCCTACGCCGCCGCGGCCTATCAGCTTTAAATTCGGGCAGGCATCAATCAAAGCCTTGCGTACTTTGGTTGCACTGCGTACAGTTATCGCATCATAGTCCTGCAACTTTACAGGCAGCTCATCCTGCGGGATATTGTTCGTATCTACAAAAAAACCAGCATCTTCCAGCATTTTCTTGCCTATCGGGTCGATGCCATCATTGGCGAGTATTTTAATCATGTCTGTTAGCCCCCCAGCCCCCTAAAGGGGGAGCTTATTTTTGATGAGGCATTTAGGGAACGCCTTATAATTTATGCGCCGCAAGTTCCCCCTTTAGGGGGCCAGGGGGCCTTATTTATTCTTCTCAGCAAATTCCTGCATGGCGTCGACCAGTACGTAAACGCTGGTGATTGGCAGGGCGTTGTAAATAGAAGCACGGAAACCACCTACGCTTCTGTGGCCTTTTATGCCGATGATGCCTTTGTCATCACACAATCTCAGGAATGCTTTTTCGTGCTCCGGATTTTCCATTACAAAGCAAACGTTCATGTGTGAGCGGTCTTCAGGTACGCAAACTGCCTTGAACAGCGGGTTGCGGTCGATTTCTTCGTATAATACACGGGCCTTTGCAATATTCTCCTGCTCGATAGCTTCAACACCACCTTTTGATTTTAGCCAGTTAAGCGTCAACATCGATACATAGATAGCAAAAACCGGAGGGGTGTTATACATCGAACCGCCTTCAATCTGCACCTCATAATTAAACATTGCAGGTATCTTGCGACCAGTTTTGCCCAGCAATTCGTCTTTAACAATAACCAAAGTAACACCTGCAGGACCCATATTTTTCTGCGCACCTGCATATATCAGCCCAAAATCGGCAACGTTAATCTTGCGGCTGAAAATATCTGATGACATATCGCAAACCAACGGTACCGGTGATTTAGGGAACGACTGCATCTGCGTACCATAGATAGTATTATTCGAAGTGATGTGGAAATAAGCCGCATCTTCAGGTATTTTGTAGTTGCTAGGGATATAGGTGTAGTTTTTGTCTTTTGACGATGCAACTACCTCTGTTTCGCCAAAGAATTTCGCTTCTTTAATGGCTTTGCTTGCCCACACGCCGCTGTCCAGGTAGGCAGCTTTGCCACCTTCGGGTAGCAGGTTGTAAGGTACTAATGCAAACTCGGTGCTTGCGCCACCCTGTAAAAATAAAACAGAGTATCCCTCGGGCACTTCAAACAGCTCCTTTACCAGCTTTACTGCATCATCAAGCACGGCTTCAAACTCAGGCGAGCGGTGCGATATCTCTAAAATAGAAAGTCCGATTCCGCCAAAATCAACAACTGCTGCTGCTGCCTGTTTTAAAACTTCGTGTGGTAGGATGCCTGGTCCGGCGCCAAAATTATGTTTCATTTTATTTGATTTTTTCGATGATGGATAAAGGCGTCAGAAAGCCGTTTTGCAATTGAGCGCTGGCCTTTGATGCTTTCATTTTGTTTATAAATTGGTTTTGTTGAATTATTGATTAATTAACAAATCGGTAGTAAGACGGGCCGAAGTTAGTTAATTTGACAACAATTATAGAAGATATTTGCTTTTTTTGAAAAATGATACAATTGGCTTACAATTGCCGCATTGAATTTTAATTATTAAAAAATTAGGGCGGATTTATTGTAAGGGTGGCATTGGGTTAATGCTGCTTTCTTAACGATGGGCGATGCCCATCGCTGGTATATTGGCACCCCTTCAGGGCTTTAAAATACCATAAATGCCGTCTGTCGAATTTGCTCCCGCCCTGACGGGGCAAATTCTGTTAGCGATGGGCATCGCCCATCGCGGTAAAGCGATAATTACGCCCCCAACCTTTTCAACCCCGCAATAGCCCCCTTCTGGTCAGCAGCCGAAAATACCGAGTTACCTGCTACCAATACATTAGCCCCGGCTTCAACCAGTTTTTTTACATTTGAGGCATCCACTCCCCCGTCAACTTCAATGTATAAACCGGGATTTTTCTCAGATGCCAAAGCCCTTATATCCGCCAGTTTTTTATAGGTATTATGAATAAATTTTTGGGCCCCAAATCCCGGATTTACCGACATGATGAGCACCATATCCAAATCAGCCACAATATCTTCCAGCAATAAAACCGGCGTATGCGGATTAACGGCAACCGATGCGCGGCAGCCCAGTTCCTTAATATACTGAACCGTACGGTGCAGGTTAGGGCATGCTTCGTAATGCACGGTAATGCTCGCCGCGCCTGCGTCTTTAAAGGCTTTCAGGTAGCGGTCAGGGTCCACAATCATCAGGTGCACATCCAAATCCTTTTTAGCGTGTTTTTTAACCGCGCTTACGACCGGGAAACCGAAAGATATATTAGGCACAAACATGCCGTCCATAATATCGACATGTATCCAGTCGCCCTCGCTTTCATTAATCAGTTCGATGTCGCGCTGTAAATTGGCAAAATCAGCGGCTAAAATAGATGGTGCTATCAGGTGGTTCATGGATGCAAATGTAGTTTTTTTAGTCCGGAAGTCAGAAAGACGGGAAGTCAGAAAGATGAATAGGACATTAACGACAAGTGTAATTTTTACAACAACTACAACCTCTGCAATTTCCTTCAAATTTCGTGCAACTAATCGATTCGGAGTGTCGTCTTATATTCGATAGTAAAGACCTGGCTGCCAACAAAGTCAAAAATGGAATTTTACGCTTATTTACCGGAATACTACCTCATTAATTTAAAACGTATTTAAACCTGGAGAATCATGTTAAAAAATTACTTTAAAACGGCCTTCCGCAATCTCTGGAAGAATAAAACCTCTTCACTGATTAACATCTTTGGGCTTACCATTGGTCTGAGCTGCTGCCTGCTTATCGGACTATATATCCAGCACGAACTATCGTATGATAATTTCGAAAGAAACGGCGACCGCATTGCACGCGTCATTATGGAATACAAATTTGACGGCGGCACCGAAATGAAAAAGGGAAATTTTACCAGCGTGCGTGTTGCGCCTGTGTTCAAAAAAACATTTCCAGAAATCACCGACGCAGTTCGTATGTCACTCGGTTCGCCTACAGTGAAATACAAGGATAAGCTGATAAGTGAGAAAAGGTTTATGTTTGCCGACCCAAGTTTCTTCAATATTTTCTCATTTAAGTTGCTATCAGGCGACCCCTCTAAAGCACTTGCAGCACCAAAACAGGTTGTAGTTACCGAATCTACGGCCAAACGTTACTTTGGCAATGAAAACCCAATTGGTAAAACCTTACAAGCAGGGAGCGATACCAGCCTTTACCAGGTTACCGGCGTGATACAGGATTGCCCATCGAACTCCCAGGTAAAATTTGATTTCCTGGCTTCGTTTTCATCATTGGATCTCATCGGATACGAAAAAACCTACTGGGACGCCAATTATACTACTTATTTTCTACTAAAGGACGAGGCTTCGATAGCCCGCCTGCAGGCTAAAATAACGCCATTTATGAAAACAGAAATGCAGGGCCAGGGCGCAACGGTAGATTTTTTACTGGAGCCCTTTAAGAGCATTCACCTGCATTCGGAATTTGACGGTTTCGAACCAAATAACAGCATCACCTACGTTTACATCCTCGAAGCGGTAACACTGATGATACTTGCTATCGCCTGCTTTACTTATATCAATCTTAACACCGCCCGTTCCATCGAGCGTGCAAGGGAAGTAGGTGTACGCAAAGTAATCGGCGCTGATAACAAGCAACTGTTCTGGCAGTTTATAGGCGAATCTATGCTGATATGTGCCATTGCTGCGTTACTCAGCATTATTGCAGCCATGTTGCTGCTGCCGGCATTTAACAATCTCGCCGAAAAGCAATTGCAAATAAGCTCGTTGCTTTCGTGGCAGTTTGCAGGCTTTGCCGTGTCGCTGGTGCTGGTTATCAGCCTGCTGGCCGGCAGCTACCCGGCCCTTATCCTATCAAACTTCCAGCCCGTTAAAGTACTCAAAGGCTCATTTAAAAATACAGGTTCCGGGCAATGGGTGCGTAAGTCGCTTACGGTATTCCAGTTTGCTATTTCGGTAGTGCTGATCATATCTACCTTCATCATACAAAAACAGCTTAGCTATATTCAAAACAAAAAATTGGGCTACGACCGCAATCACGTGGTTGTGCTGCCATTCAGCGGACAGTTATTACCGAAATTGCAATTGATTAAAGACCAGCTTAAAACAAACACCAGCATACTCAGCATCTCGCGATGCTCCAGCCCGCCGGTAAATATTGTCGGCGGTTATAACATGCGTTCGGACGCGATGCCCGAAAATCAGCAAATAGCAGTTACTGCCGACCCTATTGATGAAGATTTTATACCTACCGTAGGCCTGCAGCTTGTCGCCGGTGAAAACCTTACCCAACAGGACATGAAAGATATCGGCCACGACGACTCCAAAGGCCAGGCCAACACCTATCATTTTATATTGAACGAGTCCGCTGCAAAACAACTGGGTTGGTCGCCGCAAGAAGCTATTGGTAAAAGGATGTATATGTCGCAATCGCGGCCGGGTTATGTGCGCGGTGTGGTGAAGGACTTTGTTTTTGAATCGATGCACACCACTATTAAGCCGGTAGTGTTGTTCCCCGAACGATGGAGCCGTTTTTTGCTGGTGAAAGTAAAAGGCAACAACCTTCAGCAAACCATCTCGTTTATGGAAAGCAAATGGAAAGAGCTGGTACCTTCGAAACCGTTTGAATATCATTTTATGGATGACGATTTTAACCGCCTGTACAGCTCAGAAATCAGGCTGGGAAAAGTGCTGAACATCTTTGCAGGAATCGCAATAGCATTGGCCTGCCTGGGGTTGCTCGGTCTTTCAGCTTATAGTACCAAACAACGCGTAAAAGAGATAGGCATCCGCAAGGTATTGGGCGCGAGCGTTGTTAATATCGCCACCATCCTTTCGACAGATTTTGTGAAACTGGTTATCATCGCTATACTGGTATCGACACCGATTGCCTGGTGGGGAATGCACAAATGGTTGCAGGATTTTGTTTACCGGATTGATATCAGTTGGATAACCTTCCTGTTTGCAGGATTGGCGGCTATGGCGATTGCTGTGGTAACCGTAAGCTTTCAGGCGATAAAAGCGGCGCTGAGCAACCCGGTGAAGAGTTTGAGGGAGTAATTTTAGTCGGGAAGTCAGGAAGACCGAAAGTCCGAAAGAAGCTGCCGTTAAGACTTACGAAGTTTTTGAAACTTCGTAAGTCTTTCCATCATATAAAAATCATTTTTAAATTATTGGTTATTAAATTGTTTAAAATTTTACCTTTACTATAATTTTAAACCTTTAATAAACAATAAATATGAAAAACCTAAAATCCCCGCACGGACAACCGCTTACGCGCAAAGAAATGAAACAAGTAACAGGAGGCACAACACAGCAATGCCTGGATGCCTGGGCCGCCTGTCATGCAAATTGCGCCGCCGGCTTTAGTGTAGGTTATCCTGTATTTGCGCAATGCATTAATGACTTACATCCATGGCCATGTTCTCCGCTTGCAGGTTGGCAAGCTATCTGCGGCAGCTAAAATTAAAATTATTATTTTAAGACTTAGGAAGTTTAATTCAGGGCTCTTTGCGCTCAATGGCCTCATCGGGTGTACGCTGTTTAAAAACTTCGTAAATCTTGGTTATTCGAAAATTTTAAACTTTTAATAAACAATAATTATGAAAAACCTAAAAGAGAACAATGCACCGCTAAGTCGTGCGGAAATGTCAAAAGTAAAAGGCGGCGGGGTTGATTGTAACGCCGTATTCCATCAATGTAGTCCTTCATGCGGTCATTTCGGAAGCGACTATGTCTCACGCTATGAGCCTTGTGTAGCAAACGCTGGCGGCAACCAATGCTCGCCGCTCTATGGATGGTATACCATCTGCGGAAATTGGAATTGATTAAGTTTAAATTGAATTACTAACGGCCTTACGAAGTTTAATTCGAGGCCGTTTGCTTTCAATGGCCTAGTCCGGCTTCACGCTGTTCGTAAGTTTCGTAAGCCTTATCTATTCCAATTTTAAACCTTTAATAAACAAACAATATGAAAAACTTAAAAGAAAACAATGTACCGTTAACCCGCGCGGAAATGTCAAAAATTACCGGGGGGCTTGTTGATTGCAATACTGCGTACGCGCAATGTCACGCCTCGTGCGGCCATTTCAGCACCGACTACTCGCGTTTTGCAACCTGTGTAGCCGGACTTACCAACAACCAATGCTCTCCCTTGCATGGTTGGGATGTGGATTGCCCTAACGGTTAAAAACGTACCACACAAACTCATGCGGTACCGAATAGACTTACGAAGTTTTAAAAACTTCGTAAGTCTTTCGCAGTAAGCCTTATATTATTCCGTCTTTAAGCTTTTTACCGGATTCACCAGTGCGGCTTGCGGCCACTTATTCATGTCCCACCAGGCCAGCCGATTATTGCCATCTCCGGTCAACTACTTCAGTTTTACCCAATCGTCTTTCATGCCTTTTTCCTGCAGGTAGGCATAGAGTTCTTCCGAATCCTTACCGCCAATTTTTGCATGGTGCAACAGGGTAAAACCATGGGGTCCCTTAGTTGTCATAAAGCGCGGATATTTTTCAAGGATGGGTTTCACGAGGTCGGTTTTGCCGAGCATGGTCATCACAAAAATGGTTGTGCGTGATCCGGCTTCCAGCAGGTAGTTGGCAATGTCTTTATTGCCGAGATGCCCGGCCCCTTCTATAGCGGCTTCAAAGTCGCCGTTACCCCAGTCAAACTGGCTGTAAATTAGGTTTGGGGTTTCCTGGAGCATGCTCTTCACTTTATCAAAATTAGCATGACCTGCTATAACAAACTCTTTTACCAGCGATACCGGCAGTGGCGGCACATCATCCGTTTTGGTGTTTTGCGCCATTAAATTGCCGCCGGCCAGGGTTAATGCTGCACCAACCCCGGCTGTATGTATAAATGCTTTCCTGTTCATAACATAAACATATACAACATTTTAAAGCTGGAGCAATTAATTATTTAAGTGGTCGGTTTTACTTGGTGAAAGTTAAACTAATGCTTTTTGCCAAGAAACAGGCTGCCGAAATTTACTCTTTTCGCAACGACCGGGAGGTGATAACTTCTTTTTGAAAAAAGTCTTTAAAATTACGGCTAAGCGGGATGCGGGCATCGTTGATGATAACCTCATTCCCTTTTACGTTGCTTATACAACCGCGGGAAACTATATATGATTTATGAGTTTTCACAAACCTTTTTGCCGGCAGTTGTGCCTCAATCCCTTTTAAAGTATTATAGGTTATAAAACGTTTTATAGCCGTATGGATAAAAACGTAATTGTTGGCAGCTTCCAGGTATAGTATATCCCTGAAATATATCTTCTCAAAACTGCCATTGCATTTAACATATAAAAATTCGTTGTCTTCGTCCGCCGGCAATTGCGGGCTATTCAGAGACAGCCACTTGCGGGCTTTATCAATAGCGGTAGCCAGCCGTTCTGTAGAAATCGGTTTCAGCAGGTAATCAACAACGCCTAATTCAAAGCCATCAATAGCATATTGCGGGTAAGCGGTAGTGATGATAACCACTGGTTTTACACGTACCAGCTTTAAAAAATCCAAACCGCTTAAGCCGGGCATATCTATATCCAGGAAAAGGATATCTATGCGCTCATCGCTATTTAAAAATTGGAGTGCACGGAATGCATCCTCGGCCAAACCTATTACATGCAAAAAATCAAACTCCTGCACATCAAGGGCAAGCCCGTTACGGGCAATAGGTTCATCGTCAACTATTAAACAATTTAATTTCATTTAATTTTGATAGTTAACACCAGCTTAAATTCTCCGTCTGCAGCCTCGGCAGTTAATGAATAGCGTCCCGGGTAAATCAGTTCAAGGCGTTTTCGCACATTGCTTAGCCCGATACCGTTATAATCCGCATTGGCCGGTTGGCTTGCGGTATTAACCGTTTCAAAATAAAAACTATCATCCATAACGCGGGCCTCTATCTTAATTACGTTTTTTACGTCCTTATTTTGCGGGATGTGTTTGAAACAGTTCTCGACTAATGGCATTAAAATAAAAGGAGCAATAAAAATCCGCCTATACCATTAAACCCGGTATAGTTAAACTCAATCGATTCGCTTAACCTTTCCTTTTGAAGTTCGATGTAGTTGGTTATAAAGTGCAATTCCTTTTTAATTTCAACCTGGGGGATGTCGCACTCATAAAGCTGGTATCTTAACAGGGATGAAAATTGCTCAACCATTAGGCGGGCAGGTGTGTTTACGCGATCTATTTTATAATAGATAGTGTTGAGTGCGTTAAATAAAAAATGTGGATTTATTTGATTTTTAAGGGATTCCAGCTCAGCAATATTGCGTTCTTTTTCTAAAACCTCCATTTGCCGGGCGGCAAGTATGCGGTCGAAAGAAAGCCTGATAGCAAAGCCGCCCAATGATATAAACGATACCAGGAAATACGACCCCAACACCAAATCAGACCAAAACCAGTAATAAAAATGCTCACGATATTGCACCAGGTTTTTTTGATAATAACCAACCAGCGTGTAACCCATTAATCCAATTTGGCATACAATTATCAGGGAAGCTGCCGTTAAACTTACCATTAAAATACCCGCAGCAAATTGCCAGTAACTTTTTTTGTAAAAAAATTTCGGCAGCAGCAGTTCCACGGTAACCACCAGGGCACTAATGCTGAAAGTGATATCGATAATTGTAGAAAACAAGGCCCGCAGCGGTTTGGGGATGCCACCCAGCTTAAACAGGTACCATACAAAAGCAAAAGCTATAGCAAATACCAGGTAATAAACCCGTCGTTTGCGGCCGTAGTTATTTAGCATATTGTTGAATACACTAATTTACTATAAAAACAGTAAGCGATATGTTATTTTATGTGTATGGTACGTTTTTCTATGTAAAAGGGGACTTGTTTATTTCGCTACGCTATCATTAGTTATCGATGAGCGCCTGATAGCAGCCGCTCCTCTCAATGAATGACAGTACTACCGCCCCTACTCTGCTTTTGAACTTTTACGGGTTCGCCAGCGCGCCCTTAAAAGCGCGGAGGCTTATGATAGCGCATGTAATTATCACCGCCAGTAAAGCGGCCGCAACAAATATCCATCAACTGTTTGCCGAAAAGGTTTTGTTACGAAGAACGTTCCTGAATGCGATTTTGAAGTAGTTGCCAAAAATAGGGCCAACGATGTTTTTCTTATGTAAGATGGATTTTTCCCCTGGGAAAGTGACAGGGGATTGGCGATTTTTTTTGTTTAGTTGTAGTGTTGTAAAAAGTTTTAGTAATTGTGATAGTCTCCGTCTTTCGGACATTCGGACTTACTCAATCACAATTCAGCAGCAGATCATAGTATTTCTGCATCAGCACGGTGTCGTAATTTACAAGGGAATTGTAGGCTTCAGAAACAAGCTCATTAAGGATGGAAGAACCTAATTGGCCGCCGCCGTTGGGGATAGAGTCGTAATAAGTGATCAATTCTTTAACCCGGATAATTTCGTACAATAACAGCTGAACCAAATCCGCCGGCGATCCCGATTGTATACCCGGAGTATTATTGATAAAGCTTAGTGGGTCGTTATTAGCAGCAGTCATTTTTATAACCAGGGATCGGACTTAACGGTTTTCTTAGTTAAACAATTAATAAATAGGAAGTAAAAAATATTCTCTTTTGTTTTAAAAAATTTCAAATAAAATATAAAACCCTCAAGCAGAGGGTTTTATATTTTTAGCTGATTAAATCAGATTGAGTTAGGTTAAGTTGATTAAGTTAAAAATCTTTCAAAACCTGGTCCAACCTTCCCGATAGCTATCGGGACAACTCAATCAACTTAGTTTTTCTGCTCCGGCTTTGGAAGCAACACTTTACGCGAAAGCTTCAGTTTGCCTTGCTTGTCTACATCCAGCAATTTCACACGCACTTCGTCGCCAACCTGGAAGATGCCATCCATAGTTTCGAATCTTTTGTGGTCGATTTCCGAGATGTGCAGCAAACCGTCTTTACCCGGCATAATTTCAATAAATGCACCAAATGGCATTATCGATTTTACTTTACCTTCATAAATTTCACCTACTTCAGGTTTTGCTGCGATAGCACGTATGCGGCCTACAGCTTTATCGATAGCTTCCTTGTTATCAGCAAATACCTGCACGATACCCTGGTTGCCAACTTCCTCGATAGAGATAGTGGCGCCGGTCTCACGCTGCATTTCCTGTATAATTTTACCACCGGGTCCGATAACCGCACCGATAAATTCTTTATCGATTTTGATGGTAATAATACGTGGCGCATGTGGTTTGTAATCTTCACGTGGCTCGGTAATAGTTTTAGCCATTTCACCAAGGATGTGTAAGCGGCCTTCCTTTGCCTGGTTAAGGGCGTTGGTCAATACCTCGTACGACAGACCGTTTATTTTCAGGTCCATCTGCACAGCAGTAATACCGTTTGTAGTACCGGTTACTTTAAAGTCCATATCGCCTAAGTGGTCTTCATCACCCAAAATATCCGAAAGGATAGCATATTTGGTGCCCATTTCGTTGGTGATTAAGCCCATTGCGATACCTGACACAGGCGATTTGATTTTCACACCGGCATCCATCAGCGCTAAAGTACCTGCGCAAACAGTAGCCATTGATGATGAACCGTTCGACTCTAAAATATCGGAAACGATACGGATGGTATATGGGTTGTCGTCGTCGGTAGGTAATACCTGTTTCAACGAACGCATAGCCAGGTTACCGTGGCCAATCTCGCGACGGCCTGCTCCCCTGTTCGGGCGAACTTCGCCGGTTGAAAAACCAGGGAAATTGTAGTGTAAAAGGAATTTATTATAACCGTTAATGAACGCTCCGTCAATCATTTGCTCATCATCCTTAGCACCTAAGGTAACAGAGGTTAATGATTGTGTCTCGCCACGGGTAAATACCGCCGAACCGTGAGCAGCCGGCAGGTAGCCAATTTCGCTCCATATCGGGCGGATTTGGGTAGTAGTACGGCCGTCCAAACGTTTGCCTTCATCAAGCACTAAATTACGGATAGCATCGTATTCAACGTCGTGGTAGTATTTCTTAGCAAGGAATTTGGTGTTATCATCAATCTCGCCAAGCGTTTCTATGTACTCATCGCGTACTGCTTTAAATTTAGCAGAGCGCTCGTCTTTTGCAGAAGCTTCACCGGCAACGGCATAAACTTTATCATAAGTAGCAGCGTAAATAGCTTTTTTCAGCTCTTCGTTGCTGGTTTCGTGGCTGTAAGTACGTTTTTCGGTTTTACCGGCTTCAATAGTCAGTTCTTTTTGAACAAAGCACTGTACTTTGATGGCCTGGTGTGCAAACTTAATTGCCTCAACCATTTCTTCTTCCTGTATCTCTTTACATTCGCCTTCCACCATGTTGATGTCGTGCTCAGAGCCTGCAACAATCAGCTCAAGGGTAGCGTTAGCTAATTGGCTTAAAGTTGGATTGATAACCAGCTGGCCATCAATTTTAGCTACACGAACCTCAGAAATTGGTCCGTTGAAAGGGATGTTTGAAACAGCCAGTGCTGCTGATGCTGCCAAACCGGCAAGGCAATCAGGCATAATATCTTTATCGGCAGATATTAGTGAGATCATCACTTGCGTATCTGCGTGATAATCTTCAGGGAATAACGGGCGCAAAGCGCGGTCAACCAAACGCGAGATTAACACCTCGTAGTCTGATAAACGAGCCTCGCGGCGTAAAAAACCTCCGGGGATACGGCCTGTAGCAGCGTATTTCTCCTGGTAGTCAACTGATAGGGGTAAAAAGTCAACGCCTTCTTTAGCGTCTGGCGACGATACAACAGTTGCAAGCAGCATGGTATCACCCATTTTTACTACAACAGAGCCATCTGCCTGTTTGGCCAGTTTTCCGGTTTCAATCTCAATGGTGCGGCCGTCACCTAAATCGATAACCTTTTTAATTACATTTAAACTCATCTTGTTTGTGTTTTGGCGCGCTTTTCATCTTTCGGAGCGCACCTGTTTTTATGTTTGTGTATATTATTTCAATTAATAAATCCGCCTTGGGCGGCTATGCAGAGAATCGGTGGTTTATAATCGCTTTTTGCGGGTAAAATAATTATGCAAAAGTAAAAAAGCCATCCTGAAAATCGGACGGCTTTTTATTAAAACTTCATAAAAGTTATTTGATGATATCCCTAAGCTGTAAGGCTTTGATGATAGCACGATACCTTCCAATGTCTTTTTTGAACAGGTAAGCGAGCAATGCGCGGCGTTTACCAACTAGTTTCTGCAGTGATAACTGGGTTGAAAAATCGTGTTTGTTTTTTTTCAGGTGACCGGTTAAATGTGCAATGCGATAGGTAAATAAAGCTACCTGACCTTCGGCTGTGCCGGTATCAGCAGCACTCTTACCATGTTTTGCAAAGATCTCTGCCTTTGCTTCTGAACTTAAATACATTACTTGAATAATATTAAAGCGTAAATATTTGATTAATTGTGGGTGCAAAGATACGGCTACTACTGCATATATGCAAGAGTTTGTTTCAATGTTGTAATGTTGGAAAGTTGTAATGTTTTTGTCGAATTTGTTCCCTAATGTCCCCTCAGGTTCTCTCAGAGAGGAACCTGCGGAGACGGAAAATATTTTAACCTGCGGCGACAGAATAATCCGCATCCGGAAAATCCATTAATCTGTTTAATCCAGGTTCTATTTTCCGTTAATAATCGCCTTTGACCTTTCCAGCAATTCGTCACGCCCGGCTTTGATGCCTGCTATGGTTGGTCGTACTTCTTCATTAATTTTCACGCCTTTGCGTTGAGTTTCTGTGCCATCGGGGTACAATACTTCAAGCCCGGATATCATCGTGCTAATGCCGCCGGGCAATATAATCTGGCATACGTCGCCATCTGCACCGGCAGTTGTGCTGCCTATTACCGTTACGTTAGGCGAGCTTTGCAATGCCATGGTAGTGTATTCCGACTGGCTTTGTGTTTCTGCGTTTACAATTACCACTACTTTCCCTTTGTATTCACCGCCTTCAGGAACGGAAGTTAATCCACCTACTTTGAACAGCCCCGGATAGTCCACGCTAACACGCCCAAATTTCACAAACGGCACCTTACCCGATTTTACGTAGGGCACAAATGTAAAAGGCATAAATTCGGATGGGTAACACCGCATATCAATAACAATCCCTTTGGTGTCTTTAAAGGTCTTCTTTATATCGCCGAGGTTTTTACTGTAATACTTGCCGGGATACAGGTAGCCGATGTTGCCATCCATAACATAATAGCCCGGGGTGTTTGTTAAAGGCAGGGAGGCGTAGTTAAGCGTATAATATTTAACAGCTTTTTGTTCAACCTGTTCCGATGCCCCGTTACGTACGATGGTGAATTTAAATACCGTATCGCTGCTGCGCAGCAGGTAATTTCTCGGCATATCCCTTAACTGGGTTTCGTAGTTGGAAGCGGCAGTTATGGGCAAATACTTTTTGATAAGTGAATCAACAGATGCGCCGTTTATAGATGTTATGATATCCTCTACCTTCAATAATGTTTTTGTTTTGGAAGTATCACTAAAGAAGGCTGTTATCATCAATTTATTTTCGATAAACTTTGCCTGGAATGGCGGCGCAAAGTCACCACGAAAAGCAGTTACCCCTTTCAGCGGTCCCCATATATTTGCATGGGTATCATGAACACTGGCAATAAGTTTCATCGCTGTCATGTCATACTCCATTTCATTTCTGTCGTTGATAAATTGGGGAACAAAATCATACAACACAGTATTCCAGTCTGTTCCAATCAAATGTTTATAGGGATAGAAATACTGTATCATATTCCAATACCTGAACAGCGTAAGCAGGCGAACACCGGCATCAGGATATTTTATTTGCGAATACGGTAATTCATGCTGAAATATAGGATTGCCGATTCCATCAGCCATTTTAATATAGTAGTTATCCCCGGTGTTACGGTTGTTCAGGATATAGGTGAGCTTATCGGCCAGCGTTCCGGTAACCTTCTGCTTGTCAAATAAAATGCCGTAATCCGGGGCTTGTATTACGTCTTTTTTATCAAAAGGCTGACAACGCTTGCATACCTTCGGCTTGCCTAAGCCGTCAACCCATTTCTCAATAGCAGCGCAAGCATCAGTGTTACTCTTTGCGTTGATAACACCAGGCATCAACCTGAATAATTCCGCATCCATGTTTACTTTTCCGTCGGCAACAATTGGTAAATGATATTTAACAAAACCCCAAACCTGGCCAAGCAATGCCAGGTTTTTAACGGTTTGCTTATCCGCATTAATACTGCTTATCCCCGATGAGTTGGAGAAAGCGGTATCCGCAGCAGCATCCGGGCGATTTTGAGCACTGATAGCATTAAAAATCAACAATAAGCAGGCGGATAAGATTAGATTTAGTTTCATAAAAGGCACTAAGATTCGCAGGATTAAAGGATATCAGGATCTATCTACAATCATTATCAAATAAACACATTTTCAAATCATTTTCCATCCGCACATTTGCATATTCGCACATCCGCGCATCATTCCTTAACTTTACCGCTATGGAAACGCCCAATATTTACTCTACCTTCGAAACCGAGTTCCGTGTTCGGCCTGATGATATCGATATGTTTCATCATGTGCACAACAGCAAGTATTTCGATTATGTGCTCGCTGCCCGGTACGACCAGATGGAGCGTTGCTATGGCATGGCGATGGAGAAATTTATGGAGCGCGGCTTCGGCTGGGTGGTACGCACCGCGCATGTGGATTATAAACGCCCGCTAACCATGAGCGATTACTTCATTGTTAAAACCGGCATCGAAACTATTGATGATAAAGGCTGCCGCGTAAAATTCAGCATCACCAACAAAAGCACCGGCAAGCTCTGTTGCGATGGCTGGTTCGATTATACTATGATTGATATGGCTAGCGGCCGCGGCGCAAGAATACCGGAAGATATTATTGCGCATTATACAGTTTGATATGCGGATTTTTGATGTGCGGATGTGCGGATGAAAAAAATTTGAAGATTTGTCGATTTGAAGACGAAGGCACGGTCGAGATTATTTTTCATCTTCAAATTTTCAAATCAACGTATCTTCAAATCATTCGCACATCTGCATATTCGCACATCCGCACATCAATTTTATTTCATTAGCTTCTCTATTTCCGCAAAATCAACCGTATAAATATCGGCCATGCCATTGCCCGGACCTTGCAGGCGTTTGTTGAACTCTTTCATATTTTCAGGTTTACTCGGCGTATTTGCCCATGTATTGCGTGTGCTGCCGAAATAGAACCACTTTTTATCACGAGTTACCTTTGGCGACCATTCTATACCATCCGAATTAAATGGCTCCGGAAGTTTTACAGCTTTCGTCCACACACCGCTTTTGTTATAGCTGATGTAAAAGTCCAGTCGGGCAAGGCTATTGGGGGTTGAGTTGTAGATAAGATACGATTCATCTGGCGCTACAAAGGCCTCGTAATCGTTACCTGGTGTATTGATGGCTTCGCCGAGGTTTTCAGCAGGCAGGTATTTGCCGTTTTCATATTTACAGCGCCAGATATCGCTGCCGCCGATACCGCCTTTCCTGGTTGAGCCGAAGTAAATGTCGCCGTTGTCGGCCAAGGTTGGGTAATATTCATCCAGTTCGCTGTTTACCGGGGTTTCCATGCGTACCGGGGCACTCCAGCCGCTAGCGCCGAGGGTTACTTTCCAAATGTCGGTATCGTCCTTTACCGGGTCACCGTCTTTTAAGGGGCGATTTGATACATAATAAAGCGTTTTGCCGTCGCGCGCCACGAATGGGTCGATATCTACATAGCGACCGGAGAACGATGCTATTTCCGGCTGTGACCACTTGCCACTGCGTTTATAGCTCACACAAATGGCCGACACCTTTAAATCGTAGCTACATTTTAAAAAGTAAACGGTGTCGCCGGTTGGCGAAAAGGTTGCATGGGTTTCATAATCGCCGGTGCTGATTACGCCGGGTGCAAAAATCTGCGGTGTGGTTTGAGCGAATGATACGCCTGCGAGGAAAAGAAATAACAAAAGAATGGTGGTCAATTTCATGGTTTGTTTAATTGTTTTTTTAATGTAGAGACGCAACACTTGTGTCTCCGGCCATGCCCAAACGGAAACGCAAGCGGGAGACACAAGTATTGTGTCTCTACGGTTATGATTAACAAATTTACCTTCAAAACCAATCTTTCGTATTTGCATATTAAAGCCAAAACCATAAATTGCAAAAGATTTAAAGGTATTTATGGAAAAAAGTTCAATAAGCAAAGCCATAGGTGAATTAAACGCGGCGATATTAGAGGAACTGGAAGCAGATGCACGCATTTCGATAACGGAAATAGGCAAGCGCGTAGGCCTGAGCGGACCGGCAGTAAGTGAGCGAATAAAAAAAATGGAAGACGAAGGCATTATTAAAGGCTACACCACCCAGCTGGATTACGACCAGGTTGGGCTGACGGTAAACGCATTCATCACCCTAAAATCAAGCCTTACCCATGCAGGTGTAGTAAAAAAGATTGAAGACATACCCGACATACTGGAATGTTATAGCATTACCGGCAACAATTGCCTGATAATGAAAGTTGCCACCTCCACCACCAAACGACTGGAAACCATCATCTGGCAGCTGCAGCAGTTTGGAGAGACGAATACTTCTATTGTGTTATCGGAGGCGTTTAAGAAAAGGGGGATATTTGGATAAATGTCTCAGCAGGGGGATTTACAACCCGTGGGTGTCATGCTAAGGCACTCGAAGCATGAGCGCGATGGCCTATGCACCATGCCGGGCATGCGGGCAATGGCCTTTACGCGCACCCTTCGAGTGCCTCAGGGTGACAGGCTATTAAAACTCCGTAAGGTCCGACTCTATCACCTCACCCTCACTTTATCCCGCCAAAAGCAGCGAAGCATGAGTTTTTATGCAACACCTCAACCTGCTTAAAACCTACTTTAGTCAACAAGTCCAATTGAAAATTCAGGGAGCGGGGCGTGTCTTCATGGGCCACATAATCCAGCACCTTTTGGCGGTATTCCGGTCCGCCGAGGGTATCCAGGTAATCCATGTATTTGTCGGCGAATAATTTGGCTAAGGGCGGGGAATCATGGGTTATCAAATCTGAAATCCAGATGCTTCCTCCCGGCTTTAGGGTTTTGTAAAATTTAGTGAAGACGGCCTCCCAATCGGCGTCATCGCGCAAATGGTGCAGGGTGGCAGCCGCCAGGATGATATCGTAGTGATTGTCCGGCAGGTCGAGGTTGCGCATATCATCCTGAAGTAAAGTCACTTGTCCGCTGGTTTGTGCCGATACCCGTTCCTTTGCCCTTTGCAGCATGGGGAGGCTAAGGTCGTTCAGCGTGCAGTTCAGATTGGCAATTTTACTTAGCATTTTTAAGGTATAATTGCCTGCGCCGCAGCCAATATCCAAAAGTTCTGTTGCGTTAGGATTAACATATTTGGCTGCTTCGGTGCAAAGTTCCATGGTAAGCGGTGCATCAATTGTGGTTGTCTGGCCGGTGTCGAGGTTCGAAAAGCGCTCTACATCATTGTCGAACCGGGCTCTTATTTCGTCGTTGGTTGATTTGGTTGAATAATCTATCTGCATATCTGTGATTCTTGTTTGTCAAAGCTACTGGGTTTTATCATATTTGAAAAATATCAATTTTATCAATAATTGATACCTATTGAGTATCAAATGGAATTACGACATCTAATATATTTTAAAACGGTAGCCGAAGAATTACATTTCAGGAACGCCGCCAATAAACTTTTTATCTCACAGCCGCCCTTAAGCCGGCAGATTAAGGAGTTGGAAGAGGAATTAGGCGCACAGCTATTCTCCCGCAATAATAAACGGGTAACGTTAACCGACGCAGGCGTGTTTTTCAAAGCCGAAGCAGACGCCATCCTGGCGCGACTGGGAGAAAGCAAAAGCATCGTTAAGCAAATCCACACAGGCGAGAGCGGGGAATTTAAAATTGGTTATATCAGCTCCGTTTACCAAAGTCATTTGGCGGAAGTTTTAAAATCCATGCGCCAGCTGTTTCCCTATATTAAAACCAGCCTGTACGAGGTGCCCACCATAACACAGGTGCAGGAACTGGAACTGGGAAAGCTGGATGCCGGTATATTGCGGGCGCCGGTGCATTCCGAAAAGCTAACGGTAAAAAGCTTGTTTTTCGACCCGTTCGTAGTGGTTGTACCCTCGAAAGAGAAACAATTTGAGCATCATGATGACCTAGTCTCGTTTATTAAAAACAGTCCGTTTATATTTTTTAATAAGGATTTTGCGCCGCAGTACAACGATAAGCTGTTGGAAATATGCGAACGCATGGGCTTTAAGCCCGATATAACCCACGAAGCCAACAATGTGTATTCGATATTACAGCTGGTTGAAGCCGGTTTGGGTGTGTCGATATTGCCCGCATCGCTGCAACAGCAATATGGCTATTTGCAGGTATCGTTTATCCAGCTGAGGGACATCCCGGTAAATACGGAGGTGGTTTTGGCCTATAAATCGTCCAACAAAAGCGCCGCGTTGAAGTGGTTTATCGAGAATTATGGGGGACAATAACCGTAGGGGCGTATCGCATACCATACCTGTTAACCTAAGGGCTTCTGTGCGTGTTGCCCCCTCTAAATCTCCCCCGGAAGGGGAGACTTTAGCTGCGGTGGCGTCTAATTTTTTAAATTCCTTCCGCTAGCCAGCGGAAGGAATTTAGGTGGGGCTTTAACCCGCTGCAAAGGGCTAATTTTCTTTAGGTTAACGGATATGGTTATCGCATACGCCCCTACCAAAAATGGCGATTATCACTCCGCCCCCACCAACACCTTCGCTCTATAATATCTTCCGTAAAAAATCATAAACGCCAACCCAATATTCACTATCGCCGTAACCCATAACAGCCTGAATAATATCATCCAGAAAACCACCACAAACAAAAAGAATATCCACAGCATATATTTCTCCATATCCAGCCCGATGAAATACAGCAGGCAATGGAACAGCATCAGCGTGCCTATCCCGGCAAGCAATAGCTCGACGGCTATTAGCGGACTAAACCGGCTAAACAACCAGATAATTTCGGGAAGCAGCAATACTATGTAAACCATTATAAAATTAGCAAACAGCTTTGCCCGGCTGTATGGAAGGTTGCGGGTAAAGCTCAGCCATTTTTCCTCGAATGCGCGGTTTTCAAATATCAACCGCACATGCGCTACCACGACTGATAAAAACGCTATACCCGCTACGCGGACATCATGCGCTACATCGGCAAAAAGGAGGAAAAAGCCGGTTATCAGCAGGTATGAAATTCCTTTGGTGAGCAGCCAGGCAACTTTATGCTTATCAAACACATTATAAATAAGCAGGCTGAACCAGGGCTTATTCCATCTGGTGCTGATGATAAACAGCCAGCCCGGATTGCCGCCATCGATGAGCTTGTTTATGGTACGGGCGTATAATTTTGCGCATAACGCGGCAAGCAGGGTTAAATAAGCCAGCAGCACTACCGGAATAATATAAAAACCATGTACCAGCCCCACCCCTGCCGCAATTGCCCCATAAACAGAAATGGGCAGTAATAAAACCGATTGCAGGTAAAACCAGCTTTTAAACTGGTGCTTTTGTTCGAATGCGTTGCTGGTATAAAACAAAAATTGCTGGTTAATTGCACCGATTTGAGTGTTAACATAGTGCCAGCATTTTGCCGTGTAGATAAACCAGGCCACAAAAACCACCGTCATCATGAGCGGACTGCTCACCATAGTCAGCATGAGGGTTTTGTGATAATTTACTATTTGTCCCGGTTCAACCATGCCGAACATCACGAAAAAGCCTACAGCCAGTAGGCCTGCGTGTGCTGTGTAAAAGCCGCGGGCAAAGATTTTGAATAGAATATTGGTTAGTGGGTGCATATAGTTTATTAATATTCGTGATGCCCTTGGTGATCCGAATTTTACATTTAGGTCAAACTTAAAGTGTACCACCGCTCATTGCCGCGGAGGCTAATTACTTTTTGTCTTGATACAAAAAGTAACCAAAAAAATCATGTCAGCGAAATGCTTCTTTGCGCACAGACCTTTCACGCACAAAGCCGGAAAACCTGCGCGGGCTGGAATCTTTTCGCCGGACTACCCTGTCCGCTTTACTAACCTTTATGCGAAAAGTTCCTATGCCCGAACCCACTTCACAGGCCTGCAGGTTTCCCCGCTTTTGCCCGAAGCTTTTCTGCTGACGGGCTCCGATAAAACAATCCCTTAAAGTGGGCGAGTGAGCCTCTCTATGGGAGTCATTAGTACAGGCTAACCCCCTTTAAATTAACTCTTCCTTATAATAATTAAAATAAAACAGCACAAACGATGCCACCAGGCAAACCGGCGCAAGCAGCCAGCTTAAGCCGAAAAGTATGAATATCCATACGGCTAAAAACATAGCCAGCAGCCAGGGCAAATATTTATTCATGGCCAGGCCGATGCGATACAGCAGGCAATGAAAAAGCATAATAACGCTTATCAACAGTACCAATAAACCGATTGCCCTTGCGGAGTTATAATTGGCAAACAGCCATGCACATTCCGGCAACAATAATATCAAATATGTTAGCGCTTGCTGCAAGTATAGCCAGCCCAGGCTGCGGGGAAGGTTGCGCATGATGCCCAAGTAAACCAATGCAAAATGGTGCTGCTGGTATATCAGCACCGCATGCGCCAGCGCAATAGCCGATATGGCGAGCGCCGATACCCTGCTATCACTCCCTGCATCGGCAAAAGAAAAAGTAATGCTGATAATGGCGAGGTATGACAATAGTTTGGTTAATATCAATGCAAGCTTCAGCCTGTCGAAAGCGTGATAGATAAAAAGGCTAAAAAATGGTTTCTTCCATTTGCTGCCCACCGAAAGCAGGCGGCTTTGTGGTTTTTCGTAAACCAGGTTGTTTACCTGTTTGGTGTAGATGAAAGCGGTTACAGCGATAAGCAACAGCGTAAACGCTATAATTATCGCCCCGATAATGTAGTGATGAAACACAATGCCCACTACTGATGCCAGCGCTGCATAAACTACAAAAGGCAGGCTGATGATAAACTGCGTGTAAAACCAGCTTTTAAACTGCCTTGCTTTACCGGCCGACAGCACGCTGTAGTATAAAAACTCGTGGTGGGCGATGCGCAGTTGTCCGGATACGAATTGCCAGCTTTTGATGGTGTAAAACAGCCAGGCCATAAAAAACAGCAACATCATTGCCGGACTGCTCACAAAGGTCATCAGTATCATAAAATGATAATAAAGCTCCTCGCCGGGCGGCAGCAGCTTTACGTCGCCGAGGGTGTTTACGAAGAAGCAATAGCTGATGAGCACCACAAATAAGAAAATAAGCAGTCCGGAGTTTACTTTGTAAAAGCCCCTGGCGAATATTTTTATGAGTATGTTGGTGAGCGGTTGCTGCATGTTTATTATTTCCTTGCGGGTAGCTACGTATTTTGCTTTTCGTTGTGAATTTTGACTTTACCACCGCTCATTGCCGCGGAGGCTAGTCCTTTTTGTCTTGATACAAAAATGGACCAAAAAAATCAAGTCAGCAGAAAGGCTTCTTGGCGCACGGGCCTTTCACGCACAAAGCGGGCAAACCTGCGCGGGCTGGAATCTTTTTTGCTCTGCGACCCTATCGCTTTGAGACCCTGTAATGCAAAAAAGTTCCTATGCCCGAACCCACTTCACAGGCCTGCAGGTTCCCCGCTTTTGCCCGAAGCTTTTCTGCTGACGAGGCTCCGTTGAGACATCCTCTTAAAGCATCCGGGCAAAGGCCATTGCGCTCACCCTTCGAGTGCCTCAGTATGACACCCCTAATTGATTGGGGCGACAAATTTTAATGTTTGTTCATCCACTAGTAGCTCGCCGGCTTGCAGGTTTTCGGCATCGTCGAGGGCCTGGTGGGATGAGAGCAGGAAACTTACGCCATTTTCGGTGTGCTGCTGCCGTATCCAGCTGTATAATATTTTTAATGATTCGGTGTCGATAGTTATGAGCGGCTCATCCAGCAATATCAGTTTGGGCTTGCCTAAAAATGCCAGCACCAGGGACAGTTTTTTGAGCATGCCGCTGCTATAGGTGCCGATGGGGCGGTCGATGTAGCTTTGCATGCGCATGCTGCTGATGAATTGCTCTTCCTGCCCTGCCGGCGCTTCTTTGGCGGAGGCAAACAGCTTTACCATTTCCATGCCGGTTAAAAACTCCGGGAATAATGGCTCGGCCTCGGCAAAGTTTACCAGCTTACGGTAGGCAACCGGGTGTTTTTTTATGCTGATATTATCGTTGAGGATAATATCGCCATCAAATGCCAGCATCCCGGCGATGGATTTCAGCAAGGTGCTTTTGCCGGAGCCGTTTACACCTTTTATCCAGTAAATTCCGGGGTCGATGGTAAGGTCGGGGATGGTTAAAGCAGGGAAGTTCCCGTAAAATTTTTGAAATTCTACAAAGTGGAGCATTGAGGGAGGTTTTTGGTTAGATAGGAATCAGATTGGGTTGTTACTAAAATACAATTCTATTTTTTTTCTTTCCATCTTCGCCGCGTTGATGATTTGTAAATATTTCCACCAGAAGTTTGGACAGATCCTGTAATATATAATCTCTTAAAGTTTGTTCTTTTCCTTCTTCTTTGTATTGCAATTTATTAATTAAGTCCGAGATGAAATCGATTTCTATCCAATTATGGGAATCAAACACTTGATATCGATTTTTGCAAAAACGAGTAAATTCTTTTATTTGCGTAGCAGGCAAATTGCTAAAGTGATTATAAAACTTTAAAAAGTTCCATTTATCAAAAATAGATTTATCAGAATACGCCGCATTAGCGATCTTATAAAACTGTTCAGGTTCATTTTTAAACATTCCAAATAAATCAATCACATTCGAGTTATAGTTCGCCACTTTAACGTCGCTATTCACCTCCATTATGACTTTGAAAATTTCTCGAAACAATTCGTAGTTAGGATTTTCTGTACTTGTTCCAAAATTATATTCCAAGTTATCATCATAACTAAATTTTGATTTATTCTTTTTCACTGCATCAATTAGGTTATTTGCTACCTCCCTCGCATCATATTTCAAAATTGAATTGAATCGTTCTAAATAATGGAAAACAGACAAATATCTGTCTAGCGGATACTCTCCATCTAAAGCATATTCATACATCTTTTCCGTCAAATTTTTTAAAGACTCATTCGATAAATCATAAACTTGAGGATATGATAATTTTTGATGGACTATATCTTGCTGTCTGGGTATTGAAATCTTATCATCGATATTTAATTTTAATTCTTGCTTCAATAAAGACAAGTCTAATTCGTTTCCTCCAGTGACGAAATCAAAAATTGCTTTATAAAAGTCGTAATTCTTGTTCACATAGTATGTATTAACAAAATATTCATGATATGCCAATTTCTTCGTATTCTCTTCGTTTGCTTCGCGATTCGAGTTAGAATTTTTATCAGCAAATGTTTCTTTTAGCCAATTATTATGTAGCATTTTATTTATTTCTACAACATCATCAATGCCAGCTGGTTTCGTATAGGTTACGAGACTTTTTTTAAACTCAAGCGATATAGCCAAAGTAAATCTAACAATGACCTCGAATTTATGTCGAGTAAGGTTAGAGTTTTCAGTCTTAGTTATCTGAAATTCACTGTAAAGGGCATGAAATATTTCGCTGTAATGCTGAAGGAAATATATTAATGAACGCAAGTTGGTCGATCTCGTCAATTCAAATATTGATAAAATCTCCTGTTTAATTGAATTTAAATGTTGATAATAAATGTTAAACGTCGCGCCATATTTATCACTGATAATTTCATCAAATGTCTTATCGAAGCTTGTTGTAAATTCAATTATTGTTCCAATCGTCTTTTCCCGAACAACCTTATAATTTAAATCATCTTCGATACTTTGTTCATCAGCGATGATAATGACTTTATTATTTTCGTGTTCAACCAGGGAATTTACAAAGCCTATCAATTCATTCGGTTTAAGTGTCTCTGATAACCGGTCTAAGTCATCAAGAATTATTACAAAATCCTTTGTATCCAGTACGTCTTTGGTCGTCCGAGATATATCCTTCAAGTAGTCATCTACATTTCCTAGTCGGTTATAGCTTAAAAAGCCACGTAATACCATTTTTGAAACTCCTCTCCCTAATGCCACTTTCTTATTTTTCAAGAAAGGAATAAATTCGAAAGCCAAAAGTCCATACACTTCCTCAATACTTTTAATACCGTATAACGAAATATAGATTGGTTTATAAAACTTAGAATTATCGTGTTGAAGACGAATCTTTTTAATCTGGGGTAAAATCCTATTTTTCACGAAGAATGTTTTCCCGATCCCCCTTGCACCATTAATTAAAAGAGCATAATTTGTTTCAATTTTAAGATATGACCCAATCACTTTTTCAATTGGGGATTGTTGCTTGCTTTCGTCGATTATGCTAATTGCCTTAGATCTTTTTTCACGAAAAAGGTTTAGTTTCATAGTTTAAGAGGGGAGATACTTAATTAAGCGAAAAAGTATAAATTACAACTAAGGTACGAGAATACAACCGCGTTTTGTTTCTAAACTAATTTTTGTCGTCTATAGATTCTATCTGGGCTAAATCCTCGTGAGGGTATATTTAAAGATTACAAATCCGCATTTATTTAGTCGGGGATTGCGAATCCCGACTAACATGATGCTGGCTTAATGCAAAGCACAATACCTATCTTTACTACCGTAATTTCTTAACGATGATAGAAAACAACAAAGACCTTAAACTGGCTGTATTGATTGATGCTGATAATGTACCCTATGCAAATGTGAAAGAAATGTTCGCCGAGATTGCTAAATATGGTACGCCGACATTTAAAAGGATTTACGCCGACTGGACTAAGCCTACTGTCTCCGGCTGGAAGACTGTACTATTGGAAAATGCAATTACGCCGATTCAACAATACAGCTACACAACCGGGAAGAATGCATCAGACAGCGCATTGATCATCGATGCAATGGACATTCTGTATACCGGCAAAGTGGATGGCTTTTGTATCGTATCCAGCGACAGCGATTTTACACGGCTGGCTACCCGGCTGCGCGAAGCGGGTATGAAAGTCATCGGCATTGGCGAAAAGAAAACGCTAAATCCATTTATTACGGCTTGCGATAAGTTTATTTACATCGAAATATTAAAGAAAGAAGCTGTATTACCGGTTGAAAACGAAAAAAAGAGAAAAACAAAAAAAACACCAGTTACCGCCAGCAAGCCGCTGAATAACGTTGACCCGGAAACGATAAAGTTGTTTGAAGTAACTGTAAGCGACTTAGGTGATGATAACGGCTGGGCCTATTTAGGAGATATCGGCAACCTGATCCTTAAAAAGAAGCCTGACTTCGACCCCCGGAATTATGGTTTTCCAAGGCTTCTTCCGTTAATAAAAACGATGAATGAGTTCGAAATAGATGAACGTGAAAGCGGGAAAAACCATGCAAAACATATCTATATTCGCAAGAAAATATAGTTTTCATGCTAGTCCGGATTTGCAATCCGGACTAAATTGCCCGGGATTTGTAATCCCAGCGAATGCATGTTTCGCGGATTGCAAATCCGCACTTATTTAGTCGGGGATTGTAAATCCCGACTAACATTTATCCGACTAACATGCGCCGTTTAATCAAAAAGCGGACAAAAAGCAACAAACATCACTTTCCATCCGCCTCAAATAAATCTAAAAACAACTATAGCGCTATCCCCATTTTCCCTCTCCAGTAATCATTCACAAAAACCTGCTGCGGGTCCATTTTAGCGCGCAGGGTCATCCAGTCGTTCCATTTGGCGTATTGGTTGGATATGTAGGTTACGCCGGGCGTACTGTTAACGGTGTCGGGAATGTATTTACCCCAGTGCGGGCGGTAGTTGAATGGCGCCAATAAATCCCAGAAAGCCTGGTAAAATTCCGCCGGGTTACCCTTGTTATATCCGAACCAGAATACGTCAATACGAATCACGTCCTGCTGGTAAGATGGACTGAGCCAGAAAGGATTACTGCGGGCTGCGTAAATTTCGGTACTAAAGCTCAGGTCGATGGTGATGGGCTGCTTATCGTAATATTCTTTTAGCGTATCCATCACCGCCTGCGACTGATCTATATCAATCCACAGCTCGGTAAACCAAACCGGCATTAGCTCATCACTCATCTGGTTATCCATCGGCAGGCCGGTGTACCAGCGGTCTGAAAACCGCTGCGGGCCTTTGTTTTTATTGTCCGGCGTGTCTACGGTAACGAAAATATTCATTATTTCGGGGAATATCTTTGTCGGGTAATTTAACTCGACCATTGCCTTAACTAAGTCAACCTGCCATTTCGGTTTATCAGCCATCAACTTCTCCAGCCAGGTTGGCCATTGCCCTATAGCGGTGTATAAAAGTCCGGCGGCAAAGTTAGCCGGGATAGGGCTGCCAAAAATATAAGGCACCTCTTCATACGGTTTTAGGCCGTCCCAATTTGGCGGCGGCGCTTCGCCCATTAAATCGTAAGCATCCTTCGCCCATTTTTCGGCCCCTTGTTGGTCGGTACGTTTGGCCTGCCAGGTTACCATACGCGACAGGTCGGTACCCGGCACATGGTTTTCCTGTGGCCACCACATCAGGCGGGTATATTCAGTTTCATTAAAAAACGCTTGAATACCAGGCAGTTCCGGAGATTCTCCGAATAGGTTAATGGTTGTACATTTATCAGTGTAGTTAATGGTCTCCGTTCCTTCAATATAGAACTGGTCGATTAAGCCAAATGTGGCCGAAACGATGACCCCGAACAAGCCCATCGATGCAATGCCGACGGCGAAAAACGGGTCATCGGCGTTGCCGTTAGTAGGCCGGGTAAATGTAGTTACGGCGGCACCACCTGCCTGGCAGGTTACCACATCTACACTGATAACTGCATCTTCAAAAGAATAAGTGGTTGAGCCACCCGAAGAACCTGTAGACAAAAAGCCTCCGACAGTTTGGTGCGTAATTCCGCCCAAATCGGGCAATGCTTTCGGTTTCGGCAGGTTATCCAACTGGTAGCATAAAGAATTTTCGGTCGTCGAGATGTGGGTAGGGTCAAAAGGGTCTTTACCGAGGTGGCAACCCGCCTGTACCTTTACCGTGTTTTCGTCGAGCATCTCCATAGCATACATCTTCGACAACATGACGTATTTGTAGGTTTTTCCGGTTGTTGATTTTTGTTCCTTCTCCAAATCGCCTATCAGCGGGAAAGAGTGGCCGGAGCCGCGGAGACAAATGATTTCGTTGTTTTTCGATGCGTCGTTTACGAGTGTAATTACATCGTCGTTGTTTGCGGGCAGCCAATAGGTGGCCCCATCTACAATTATGGTGTCCATTGTTATAAGATTTAAGTTTCGTCTAATTTATTAATTATAATTTAATAATGTGATATGGCTGGGAATATATTTTTGTTTGTCGGTTTAACGACGGATGTTACCCATCACTGACGTATGTAATCCTTTCAGGATATTCAGCCGGCAATATCTTTCCCCAAGGGGACAAATATGTCAGCGCAAGGGGGATCGCCCAGCGATAAATTGGGGGGAAACCCTTTGATTTTATGGGCATTTAATAGATGCTAAAAGTATCCGGACACACCTTTGTCATTTTTACTAACCAGTCTTTTTTAGTGGCAACATTTTGCTGTAATTTGATGTTCAATCATTAAAAAACATCACCATGAAAGCGATTCAATTCGACACATACGGCGACTCAAGCGTTTTAAAGTTAACCGAAGCCGACAAACCACAGCCCGGCGACGGCGAGATTTTAATAAAAGTAGCGGCCACTACTATTAACCCTTTTGATATGAAAGTACGCTCCGGCTCTATGCAAAAAATGATGCCGATAGCGCTGCCTTTTATACCCGGCTCAGACGCAGCAGGAACTATTGAGGCAGTAGGCAGCGGCGTTTCGCGCTTAAAGGTTGGCGATAGGGTTTTTACCAATGCGCCCGGCGGTACATTTGCAGCGTATGTTGTGGTTGATGAATCACGTGCGGCCCTGATACCCAATAATGTAACATTTAACGAAGCTGCGGCCCTAGCCGTTCCTTTACTCACCGCCTACTCGTTTTTAGTGGAAGGCGGCGCGTTAAAAGCCGGGCAGCATGTATTGATACATGGTGCGGCAGGTGCGGTCGGCGGCATTATGGTGCAGCTGGCTAAATCCATAGGTGCGTACGTTATTGGCACAGCATCCGGCGAGGGCCTTGAACTGGCAAAGTCATTTGGTGCAGATGAAGTGATCGACTACAAAAACCAGGATTTCACCCAGCTGGTAAAAGGTGCCGACCTGGTAATTGACCTTGCCGGCGGCGAAACACAGACCAAATCATTCAGCGTGGTAAAAAAGGGAGGCAAATTACTCAGCGCCGTTATGCCGCCATCGCAGGAATTAGCGCAGCAATATGGTATCACAGCCGGGTTTATTTCATCTGCTCCATCCCATAAAAAACTGGAATTCGGCGCCAGGCTGGTAGAAGAAGGAAAGATAAAAACACAAATAGCCAAAATATTCAAGCTGGAAGACGTGGCAAAGGCCCAGGATCTGGTATCCGGCGGCGGGATTAACGGGAAAGTGGTGATTGAGGTAGGTGGTTAAAACGCCGCCGATTGCTGATTCCAGGAATATCGGGAAAACTTTTACACCACGCATAGCGGTTTAAGCGCGGTGTAAAAGATTTCTCCTCGTTCCCCGTCGAAATGACATGTGTTTTAGCTATACTGACAGACTCCTGTCACCATTTTTACAAGCCGGTTTTCGTATTTTTGTACCACCTAAACTGTTCTTTGAAAATCACTTTGCCTGAAGATCAATTTACAGCACCGTCCCACCCTCAATAAACCTGATTGAAGCGGATACCGCCACGGGGTGAAACCCGTGGCTACAATATTTTCTGGCCGATGGCCCTTGATTTCGGAAATGATGAAATTCATAAAAGGAACCTACAGAAATGAGAAAATGTAAAGAGACCAAAGCATATTTATTTCTTCAATTTACTTACGCCGTGAAAGCCTGCGGGTTTGCCCTTTATCAAATCAAATGTTTTTGCCGGAACAACTGTATAAACGTAAGCATCCCAGCCCAGTTCAAAAAAAAGAAGTCTTTGGTTAATGAGCTTTAAATCTTTGTCGGCACATTTAAACAAATCCACGATAAACAGGCCATCGTTTTGTTTGTCTTCGCTTGTGTTTGCCCGCAGTTTGGAGACATTAGGCCACGACTGTGTTTGCTTTATTAATCCGTCGATAAAGCCCTCAATTTCTTTTTCATTTTCTTCATCGCGCCAATCTACCATGTGGACCAGTTTTTTGGAGACTGCAAACAGATATAACACTTCAACTGGTTTAAGGCTTTTGAAATCAAAAGCTTCTTCATTTTTTAACAGCTGAGCGTTTTGCGAAAGAAACCTCCTTTTGTTATCCAGGTAAAGGTTATAAAAATCCGTAAACGCCTTTTCGTGGTCTGCAAAAAGCAGCCGGCCGGTTTCCAGAAACTCAGCTTTTTGTTTTTTCTCTTGCTTTTTTTCAATTGCATCATATATGAAAGCAGAAATAATTATCGCGGCGAAAAGCACCGCAGCCCACTTTGTATCAATGTTTTTTAGCAGGTGCGATACCAGTAAAACAAAACCACAGAGCACCAAAATCAATAACAAAATAATACCTAAAATTAAGCCTGGGGTGATTTTAAATTTCATTTAACGTGGCGGTTGCGAAGGGGTAATTATACTTAATAATCCTGGATTTGAACGGTATAACATATATAAAAATCCTGCCACGGGTTGAAACCCGTGGCTACAATATGTGCCGGGCCGATGGCCCTCTCAATATCAAATATTTTGTCGGTAGGGTTCAAAAGAACAGTAGGATACGAATTAAGACTCCATAATTTATCGACTACCTGCTGACAAATCTCCGTCAGCACTGTCCTGAACCGTTTTCAGTATTTTTGTACTGCTAAAACCATGTTCTTTGAAATCATGGTGCAGCCTGCCTTTCATGCCACCACCCAACCCTCAATAAACCTGATTGAAGCGGATACCGGCCCTTCGGGAGCCTCAGGGCAGGCCCGGGCATAAGGCCCTGTGCAGTATGAGCGATAAGCAGGACTGGCCCTCATTAGAAAGCACTGTCCTAACCTTTTCAAAATATTTTCCTGGATTTTTCAGGGTCGATTTCATAAAAAACAAGCAAAAAATCAAACTTTTATTAACCCAAATGCACCAAATAAAGTTTTTACACCGAACGACCATAATGGTTCTAGCCCGTTTCAAGGCATTTTTTGTAGATGGGCAAAACCACTTTAGCCCGTTTTTGAGGTGTTTTTTGTTACAGGCAAAACGCATTATGCCCGTTTTTGGGGTCATTTTCGTTACGGGCAAAACACATTATGCCCATCTACATTTGCGGTTTTAGACCAAAATCTGCAATAAAATCGAGGCCTCTGACGTTCAAAATAAATGGCCGATAACAATAAAACTCCGCGTTCTCTGTGCCTCCTCCGCGGCCTCCGTGGTTAAATTAACAGACTATGCAATTCCGAAATCGAAATTCCGAAATCCGAAATTTTACTTATGTTTGGTTGCGAATTGATTCTAATCCCTATAAAAACGAATGAGTAAGTTTGGGTCTTATTTAAAGACAAGGCAATTCAGGGTAAACCTGCTTTTGGCAGCGGGTACTTTGGTTGTAATTGTAATGATAGTAATCTTCGGATTAAGCATTTATACCCGCCATGGAACAGGGGTACCAGTACCACAACTGAAAGGCATGCAGATAGAAAAAGTCATGGAGCTGCTTAAAGACCAGGGCTTTGAGTATAAAATAGATTCGGTTTATGTGCTGGACCAAACGCCCGGGGCAGTTATTGAGCAGGACCCTGACGCCGGCACCAACGTTAAAGAAGGCCGTACTATTTACCTTACCGTGATTACCCGCCTGGCGCCACCTATCCGGCTGCCCGATTTGGAGCCTTACACCTACCGCGAAGCAGCTGCCACACTGGCTAATTTTGGTTTAAAAGTAGGCGACACCATTTATAAGGCTGATATAGCCCGCGATCGCGTGCTCGAAATGCGTTTCGGCGGTCAGCCGATAAAGGCGGGGACAAATGTTCCAAAGGGTTCGCGGATTGACTTAGTGCTGGGCAACGGCGAAGGGGCCAGCGAAGTACCTATACCCGACCTGATGAACAAGGACTTTGACGAGGCCAAATTTGTAATCCGCAGCAGCGGGCTTACCCTCGGCACGGTTACCTACCAGGGCGCGATAAGTGATTCGACCGCGTTGGTTGTTGTGGCGCAAACCCCTATGCATACCGATTCGACCAGCAAGGCCAGCAATGGCACCAGGATAAACGTTACCGTTGCACAAGGGAAAAAGGATGCTACCCCCAATCAGTAGTCGCGAGCTGGCAGAACGCATGCATAACGGCGAAAGCTTAAACCTGCTGGATGTGCGGGAACGGATTGAATATCATACCTATAACATCGGCGGCGTAAACATACCGCTGCCGGTTTTGGGAAACAATATTGAAAACCTCGGCTACAACAAAACCGACGAAATTATTGTTATCTGCAAAGCAGGGCTGCGCAGCGAGACAGCCACTAATTTACTAACAGAAAAAGGCTACCAAAAGGTACGCAACTTAACCGGGGGGCTAATGGCTCTTCAAAAATTAAAATTGTAAAAAAAGAAAAGTAAAAATGACCACTAAAAAAGCATCATCAGGCGGAACTACAAGAAAGTTTATCGTTGTTATGGTGGCTATACTGCTGATAGCGATAGGCTTTACCGGCCTTAACTATTATTTAAAGTACTACACCCCTAACGTAACCGATAAACAGGAATATTTATACATACATACCGGCGCGACTTTTAATAATGTTTACGATACCATCAAGGCAAAAGGCATTGTAAAAGATACCGCATCGTTTTACAAAGCCGCCGAGAACATGAACTATGTAACCCGTGTTAAGCCGGGCCGCTACCGTTTAACGAATGGCATGAGCAACCGCCGCCTCATCAACATGCTGGCATCGGGCACACAGCAGCCTGTTACCATCTCATTTCATAACATACGATTGAAAGCCGATTTTGCAGGCTTTATCGGTCGTCACCTGGAGGCGGATTCGGTATCCATGCTGCGTCTGCTTGATTCAGCCGCTTTTGTAAAGCAGTACGGCTTTACTACCGACAATGTGTACACCATGTTTATGCCGAATACCTACAGCATGTACTGGAACACTACGCCGGAGAAGTTCTTTAAAAAGATGTACGCCAATTATGAAAAGTACTGGACGCCGGAGCGTAAGCAAAAGGCAGCAGCCCTCAACCTGACCGAGCCTGAAGTAATTGTCCTGGCATCGATAGTTGATGCGGAAGCGCTGCATGACAGCGATAACCCGATAGTGGCGGGTTTGTACTTAAACCGTTTACGCATAGGCATGAAGCTGGAAGCTGACCCTACGGTTATTTTTGCAGAAAACGATTTTACTATCAAACGCGTATTGTCTAAGCAGTTGCTTATCAATTCGCCATATAATACTTACATGTACAAAGGTTTGCCGCCGGGACCAATCATGATGCCGTCGATAAACGCAGTAAACTCGGTATTGGACTATACGAAAACCAACTACCTGTATATGTGCGCCAAAGCCGATTTTTCGGGCTACCATGCCTTTGCCGCCACCGTTGAGGAACACGAGAAAAATGCGCGCGCATTCAGACAGGCGCTTGACGAACGTAACATCAAAAAGTAATGTTCGAGCACTCCACCAAACTACGGGTGCGCTACGGCGAAACCGACCAGATGGGCTATATGTACTACGGCAACTACGCCAGCTTTTACGAGGTTGGCCGCGTGGAAATGCTGCGCAGCCTGGGCCTTACCTACAGCGGTATGGAAGCATCGGGCATAATGATGCCTGTGGTTGAACTCAATTGCCGCTACCTCAAGCCCGCTTTGTACGATGAAGAAATTACCATCCGCGTAATTATGGAAGAGATGCCCCGCATCCGCATCCACTTTAAATACGAGCTATACAACGAAAAACAGGAACTGATAAATACCGGCGAAACGCTGCTGGTTTTTATCAATATGACGACCACCCGGCCGTGCATTGCACCAAAGGAATTTTTGGAGAAAGTAAAAGTTTTTTTTGAGTAAGTTTACGCTTAATGAAGTGGGCGCATCGTATTTTATTACGGTTTAAATTTTACCAACGGTTTATCAAATGGTCGAAAGGGTACATCCTGCCGGGTTTTCACCCGCTGCCGTTGTATGATGTGTGCGCCTTTTTTTCCCACGAGATACAGCAGCGCACATTATTAAACAAAGCCTCGGCGCTGGCGTACAACTTTATGCTGGCATTTTTCCCGGCCACCATCTTTTTGTTTACACTGATACCCTATATACCGATTAGGGACTTCCAAAAACAGCTATTAAACTTGTTGTCGACGATCCTGCCCTATAATGCCTATATGGCTTTCCAGGCTACTATTGATGATATTATTCATATCCACAATGGCAAGTTATTGTCGATAGGTTTTTTGTCGGCACTTTATTTTGCAACCAACGGCATCAGCAACCTGATGCAGGCCTTTAACCGTTCGTCGCTGATTATTGAAAAACGTACCTGGCTGAAACGGCGAACTATAGCCCTGTTATTAACGCTGGTTATCAGCTTTGCCTTATTGCTGGCTATTGCTTTGCTTACCGTAGGCGAAACAGCGCTGACTTTTATAAAGGCACACGTATTTCAGAAAAATCATTTCTGGATTTATGTGTTTATGCTGTCGCGATGGATAATGGTGATTGCCATTTTCTTTTTCAGCATATCGCTGCTGTACCGCTACGGCCCGGCTAACAAACAGAAATGGAAATTTAAAAACACGGGTTCCATTTTGGCTACCATGCTGGCGGTGGTAACGTCGGTAGGGTTTGCTTATTACATCAACAACTTTTCATCGTACAATAAGCTGTACGGTTCGCTGGGCGGGCTTATCATATTAATGCTTTGGCTGTACCTTAATTGCCTTATCCTGCTTATCGGCTTCGAGCTAAATGCCAGCATTGAGTACTCCAAACGGAATATCAAAGTGGTAAAACCGATGTTCAACCGGTTCAGGCAAAACCAGCTTAACTCATAAAATTTGCCGCTTGTTTACGCATTTTTAGGCGCTTTTTAACAGGTGTTAATAATGCTCATTGTCATTAATTCGCTTCGAAATCAGCAAAAATACGCCCGCAAGAAACAAGCAATCAGGTATTTACACAATATTTAAAAAAACTTAATATCGAATTTGCCAAATCGCCCCGGTTTTGTACTTTTGACCCCGGAGAGTTGGCAGAGTGGTCGATTGCGGCAGTCTTGAAAACTGTTGACTGTAACAGGTCCTGGGGTTCGAATCCCTAACTCTCCGCCAAAATGCCCTGGCGAAAGCGAGGGCATTTTCTTTTTTAGCGCGGACGCTCAAAACACTGTACAGTCAAGTGAAAGACCCTTTCCCGGACGAGGATACTGATCATTAGGTAAGAGCTTTCGCGGCTTCTGCAAATATCAAAATCGTGACTACCGGCCATACTGAATGCTACGCAGATCACAGAAATAAAAAAAGCAGCATCAATCCAAAACAATACTTGCCTTTCACGGAGAAAGATTTTAGCTGTCACGCATAGTGTCAATATTTTATTTACAAAGTTTACATTTCTATTTACAATCCAAATTCTCCGCGCTGATAGGTATCAAAGTAATTTCGCTGAATCAAACTTTGATAGAATTATAAATATAAAAAACAACGAAATCATTATGGCTAAATATATTAAGGGCTTTGCACCCCTTTTTTTATTGCTATTCATTTGCATCCAAACAAACATTGTACTTGGACAAAATAATCCAACCTATTCTAAAGAGGTAGAAGCAAAAATTAAAAAGTTTGAAAACAATTTAGGTTTATGGGTGCAAATAGGGAATCAGCAATTTACACTTGCCGACAGGATGAAAAGTAATCATGTAAACGGAGTAAGTATCGCATTGATAAAGGACTATAAAATTGAGTGGGCAAAAGGGTATGGCTGGGCAGATAGTTCAGAACAACGGCCTGTTACTACAAGTACATTATTCCAGGCAGGCTCAATCAGCAAATCATTAAACGGGGTTGGAATTTTAAAATTAGTACAGGAAGGCAAGTTGAACCTTGATTCAGATATTAATATTTTTTTGAAATCCTGGAAATTTCCTTATGACTCTCTGTCAAAAGGAAAAAAAATAACAATCGCAAATTTGCTAAGTCATACAGCAGGATTAACAGTACACGGATTTGACGGTTATGAAAAAGGTGATACCATACCCACACTCCTGCAAACTTTAAATGGGGAAAAGCCGGCTAACAATAAAGCTATCCGGTCAATGTATGAGCCATCGCTTAGATCTGAGTATTCAGGTGGTGGAACAACCATATCACAGCTAATATTGCAAGATGTAACAGGGCAACCTTACGATAGATATATGTGGAACAATGTATTAAATGCAATGGGAATGACCAATAGTTTTTATACTCAACCGCCGCCTGCAAACAAAGAAAATTTATTAGCAACAGGTTATTATAATGATGGGAAAGAAGTGAAGGGGAGGCATCACATTTATCCCGAACAAGCTGCTGCGGGCCTATGGACAAACCCTACAGATTTGGCTAAATATATTATAGAAACACAACTATCATTACATGGAAAAAGCAATAAAGTACTTTCCCGGGAAACAACCAGGCTGAGATTAACCCCTTATATTGATAGCTCTGCTGCATTAGGAGTATTTATTGTTAAAAAAGGGAATGAAAAATATTTTAACCATGATGGTTCTGATGAAGGCTTTGTGGCTGCGTATTTTGGCAGCATGGAAAACGGGAACGGAGCAGTAGTGATGGCAAATACCGATAATGGAAGTCTGTTATACGAAGTAATTAATTCCCTGGCTGCTGTTTATAACTGGAAAGATTTTTATACTCCGAAAGTTAAAAACGTTGTTACCGTAAATAACGAAATATTGAAATCGTACGTAGGAAACTACAAACTATATAGAAATACATTTAATGTTACGCCGGAAAAAGAAGGTTTGGTGTTAAGGTTGGACAGTAAAACGAAATATAAAATTTATTTTACTTCTGATACTGATTTTTTTATGTTGGAAATGGCCGGTTCGGAAGTAAAATTTACAAAAGACAAAAACAACAAGGTAATCGGCTTTGACATTGATGACAAGGGTAATAAAATGCAAGCGGTAAAAATACAATAGCCACCCCACCCTAAAATTTACCATTTCTATAACCGCAATTACAAGGGCTGAATCAATTAATGGTGAGAATAAAAAGTTACTTGCGAAAGCCAGGGCATTTTCTTTTTGAGCGCGGACGCTCAAAACACTGTGCGGTTAAGCGAAAGACGCTCGACCGGGCGGGAACGGAATGCGTTCACTGATTTTTTAAACGTCGACACCTAAGTCCCCCTTCAGTGTTTATCTTTGCCGCCAAATTAATATTCGCATACAGTGATCAATGTCAATAATATTTCCGTTTCATTTGGCGGAACCACCCTTTTCAGTGATGTTACTTTCCCGATAAACGAGAACGATAAAATAGCCCTGATGGGTAAAAATGGCGCCGGCAAATCCACCATCCTTAAAATCATCGCCGGTGAAGCCAAGCCCACTACCGGTAGTGTAACCGGCCCTAAAGAAGCGATTATAGCTTACCTGCCTCAGCATTTGCTCACCCAGGACAAGGTGACGGTTTTTGAGGAAACCATGAAGGCATTTGCGGAAGCTAACCAAATGCAAAAGGAACTGGATGAAGTTAATGAACAGCTGAACATACGTACTGATTACGAGAGCGACGAGTATATGAAGCTGATAGAACGGGTGTCGGAACTAAGCGAGAAGGTTTATACTGTAGAAGACACCAACTATGAAGCCGAGACCGAAAAAGTGCTTAAAGGACTGGGCTTTGAGCGCAAAGACTTTACCCGGCAAACTTCAGAGTTTTCGGGCGGCTGGCGCATGCGTATCGAGCTGGCCAAAATCTTATTAAAAAAACCGGATCTGATATTATTGGATGAGCCAACCAACCACATGGATATTGAAAGTATCCAATGGCTGGAAGATTTCCTCGTCAATTCTGCGAAAGCCGTTATGGTTATCTCGCACGACAGGGCTTTTGTAGACAACATCACCAATCGCACAATAGAAGTGACTATGGGCCGGATTTATGATTACAAAGCCAAATACAGCCATTACCTGCAATTACGTGCGGACCGCCGTGTTCATCAATTGAAAGCCTACGAAGAACAGCAGCGCTTTATTGCCGATAACCAGGAATTTATTGATCGTTTCAAAGGAACTTATTCAAAAACACTACAGGTGCAATCGCGGGTGAAGATGCTGGAAAAGCTCGCGGTCATTGAGATTGATGAAGTAGATACATCTGCCTTACGGTTGAAATTTCCGCCTTCGCCGCGCTCGGGGCAATATCCGTTAATCGTTGAGGATTTGAGCAAAAGCTATGGCGACCATACCGTATTCAAAAATGCATCCATGGTGATAGAACGCGGAGAAAAGGTAGCGTTCGTTGGTAAAAATGGTGAAGGTAAGTCGACCATGATAAAAGCCATTATGAACGAGATTGGTTTCGAAGGCAGCTTAAAGGTAGGCCATAATGCCAAGATCGGCTATTTTGCCCAGAACCAGGCGGCATTACTGGATGAGAGCTTAACAGTATTTGATACCATTGATCAAATCCCGTTGAGCGATGGCTCGCTAAAGATCAGGGATCTGCTGGGCGCGTTTATGTTCAGCGGTGATGACACTACAAAAAAAGTGAAGGTACTTTCGGGCGGAGAGAAAACCCGTTTAGCCATGATAAAGCTGTTGTTAGAGCCGGTAAATTTGCTGATACTGGATGAGCCGACCAACCATTTGGATATGAAAACCAAAGACATCATCAAAGATGCGCTCCGCGATTTTGATGGCACATTGATCCTGGTATCTCACGACAGGGATTTCCTTGACGGTCTGGTGCAGAAAGTATTCGAATTCGGCAATAAGCGGGTTCGCGAACATTTTGAAGATATTAAAGGGTTTTTAGCTTACAAAAAAATGGATAGCTTAAAAGAGATTGAACAGAGCACATCGGCGAAGTAATAGATTTTCATAACGGCGATTGGCCATGATGGCTAGTTGTGAATTCATTTGATATTAGCACTGATTTGTCGTATTAAAGCCATATCCATTAAACAAATACATGTTGCAACACATTTCTACGGACGGGATCATTACCTTTGCATGAGTGAATTGATTTTGAAAAACTTATGAAAAAAATAGGATTTTTATCGTTCGGACATTGGTCTAACCACCCAGCATATAAAACCCGCACGGCCGGTGATACGCTGCTGCAATCCATCGACCTTGCCGTTGCTGCTGAGGAGCTTGGGATAGACGGCGCTTATTTCCGGGTACACCATTTCGCGGCGCAACTGGCCTCGCCGTTCCCTCTATTATCAGCTATCGGTGCTAAAACAAGTAAAATAGAGATTGGTACCGGTGTAATTGATATGCGTTATGAAAACCCGCTGTACATGATAGAAGATGCCGGGGCGGCTGATCTTATCTCGGGCGGGCGGTTGCAGCTGGGTATCAGCAGGGGTTCGCCGGAACAGGTAATAGAAGGATGGCGTTATTTTGGCTATGAACCGCCAGCCGGAGAGACCGATGCCGAAATGGGGCGCCGCAACGCACTACAATTTTTACAAAGGTTGAACGGGATTGGCTTCGCCGAGCCCAACCCTAACCCGATGTTTCCTAATCCGCCCGGCCTATTGCGTTTAGAACCGCATTCAGAAGGCCTGCGTGAACGCATCTGGTGGGGCGCTGCCTCTAATGCAACAGCTGTTTGGGCTGCAGAAAACGGCATGCACCTGCAAAGCTCTACCCTGAAATTCGACGAAAACGGCAAGCCGTTTCACATACAACAGGCCGAACAGATTAGAATATACAAAGAGGCCTGGAAAAAAGCGGGCCACAATCGGGAACCAAGGGTTTCAGTAAGCCGATCGATTTTTGCACTGGTGAACGACCTGGACCGGTTTTATTTTGGGCAGCAAGGTAAAGCATCGGATAGTTTTGGTTACATTGAAGCTGATAAACGTGCCATATTCGGCAGAGGCTACGCAGCAGAGCCGGATCAACTGATAAAACAACTGGCCGAAGATGAAGCTATACAGGAAGCAGATACGCTGCTTTTAACTATCCCCAATACTTTGGGTGTTGATTACAACGTGCATGTGCTGGCTTCTATTTTAGAACATGTTGCGCCCGGGCTGGGTTGGCGTTAATTTATCGAGACATAATCTTTCAAAAAAGGGGAATAACTAAACCGGTTAGTCCCCTTTTTATATACTTAACAGCTATTTATAGGTGAATGTACCGTCCCAATTTCCCGCCCACATTAATGGAATCGGGCCTTCGTAAAGGTCTTTATAAAAGTGTATCCAATCCCATACGTTATTGCCATTATCCAGTTTAACCATGGGAATCCAAACATTAACCTCCTTATCAAAAATCATATCCCATTTCCCGGTTCTCTTTCTTGAGATATAGCATTTCCCATAATAGGCAACCAGGGACGGGAAAACGCTATCGAAAAAACCGTCTTTTACACCGTTCCATTTTAGTGCTTCATCAACTAAATTCATACCCAAACTATCCAGGGACAATTGGTCTTGATCTATATTGAGCAGGGTTGGGAGGTTATCAATTAGTTTGTCAACAAATTCCGGAAAACGCTTTCCATATTTATCCGAAAGGTTTTTATAAAAGTGTTCTGAAGAAATTCCTCTTTTTTTGAATTCTTGATATCGCCTTTGAGCTTCGCGAACCTGCTGAATTGATGGATAAATCCAAAGAGATAAAATCGGCATTGTATTGCCTGCCCCATTCTGTTGGTCAATTTCATCAATCAGCATATAATAACCGTTTGCAGATTGGTACAAATTGCTGTAAAAATCAGAAACATGGACTTTTTGTTCAACGAGTGTTAATTTATGGCTGCTGATAACGTTCTTTAAATATTTAGGATAAATGAGGTGGTTATCAGGCTCGTAATCCGGCAATACATCACCCGCTGCCAGTTTTTTCATCAAATACTCATCATCGTCTGAACCATAAACCTGCCCAGCGATGGTCGTATTATCCGATGCAAGGGTTTTCAAATCCGCATAAATTGTCGTGGATTTGAAATTTTTACTTTTGTCAAGAAACAGTATCTGCCCGGCATTCATACGATAAACTTCGAAATCAAAAACCTCCGACATATCGCTTTTTAAGCTGTCGAGCCGCCTTGGTTTTTCACTTTGTATGACATGCAATCCTTTATCATAATCCAGTTCAATCTTGTAGGAGATATTCTTCTTAAGGAAATCCAGTGTATTTTTGACAAACCTTACATTAGTTAGTCTTTTAAAATCGTCCAGGCTATTCACTAATGCCGCTTGCCCATCGTAAAACTCTATTAAAATCTGTCCATCAGTCAATTGGAATGTTCGCGACGTCCAATTTTTCCGAAGGTTATTGTTCTGTTTAACCCCGGGTTGTTTGATAAGCCCTGCTTTTGAAGTGCTGCCAATCAGGGTGACTTCAATATTTGATCCATCAATCGTGGTAATCTTTAACTTTTGTGCATCAGTAATAATTGTCATCAAAATAAATATGAATAGTAATGATTGTTTCATTTCAATCTTTCAGTGTTAAAAAAGCGACTTTTTGTTTCGATATTTTGCTGCAAAATTTGTTCACTAAACCATCATTTTCCAATTCTTTCAATAACGGCCAATGAATCGTTATATCCTTCAAATGTCCGTATAAGGATTTTATGAGCTACCCGTTTTTTACCCATATATTTATTATACACAACTTTAAAGGTGCGTTTTTTCTCATTAATAAAAGTACAGTCTACTTCCTTCCTGTAAAGCTCAACGCCATCACCAATAAACTTAACTTCCCGGTAATGAAACTGCCCGTGGTCATATAGCGGCCCATTAAATGACTTAACCGTTTTATTTTCCGGATCCATCTCGATATTTATATCCAATCCGGGTTGCCACTCTTTGAATTTTTTGGTACGATGATTAAAAAGGAAAATTGTTTCGATGTTGCCCAACGATCCGCTGCATGGTTTGCATGGTTCCCTGATATCCTTATAGCCGTCAAAATTCACATCATCAAAAGAATCCGGGCGATATTTCTCCTTATCAATATCGGATAATTTTATTGTCGGATTTATATCGTCAGACAACATAGGGAAATTCAAAACAACCAGGTGCCGTTTTATATCGACCAATTTTTTATCCAGAACCAATACTTTTTTTTCCGGCTTCCCTGTATTATAATCTGTTTGCTCTGCATAAACATTAATCTTAACTACGTATTGAAATTGAAGGTGCAGGCCGTTGATATCAAAAGGCATGCTTTGTACTTTAAATGTCTTCTCCTGGGGTTGAGAAGATGATTTACCCGATGCAGCGTTAAAAAAACTGATACACGAATGGATATGCATACTTAGAACGAGACAGGTAACTGTGAAGAAATTCATGTTTAAATATCGTACTTATTTATTAATCCTTGTCACATCCTCCCCCTTCATTTGTCCTGTACACACCGCAGGGATTATTGCTTTAACACTGAAATTTGTATCGTAACAAAACAGATATTTTAATTAGACATGAGAAAGATAATCGTATTAACATTCATCTCGTTAGACGGGGTAATGCAGGCGCCGGGCGGTCCACAGGAAGATACATCAGGGGATTTTAAATTCGGCGGCTGGTCTGCACCTTATGCCGACGAAGCTACCGGTCCGCTTATGATAAAGCAGATGGAGGCTACCGACATCCTTATAGGAAGAAAAACGTTTGACATTTTTGCAGGGTATTGGCCCAAGCATGCGGATTACTGGCCGGGCATCAATGATGTTACCAAATATGTTTTATCAAACACGCTGACAGAATCAGAATGGAATAACTCCGTGTTCCTGACCAGCGTGGAGGACATCAAAAAACTTAAAGAGTCTGAGGGTTCAGACATTAAAGTGTGGGGCAGCGGCGAATTGGTTCAGCTGCTTTTGAAACATGATTTAGTAGATGAAATGTGGCTTAAAATTTACCCGGTGCTTCTGGGTAAAGGAAAAACCATATACAGCGAAGAGACCATGCCGGCCGCGTTTAAATTAACCGAAAGCCATGTTACACCAAGCGGGGTTATTTTTGCCAATTACGCCCGCGCCGGGGAAGTGCAAACAGGCAGCTTTGGCGAGTAATAAGCAATAAATTTGTCGACGTGTCTCAAACCTTAGAATCGGCTTTAACAAAATAAACGAGTTTTGTAAAAGAAACGCTGTAAAATCATAATTTACAGCGTTTCTTATCTCTAATGAACGACGAACAATCCGAAACCCGCAGAAGCCGGGGAAAAGACCCGCACGATGAAAAGCTTTTTGCTCCTGCAAAAGAGCGGGAGAAGCTGCTGCTGGCTTTGGATGATATGCATTATTTGCTGAGCAAAGATTATCCGCCGCGGGCAACGCTGGCATTGGTAGGAAACAGGTACCGGCTGAGGCAGCGGCAAATACTCGCCCTTCAGGGCATGGCCTGCTCTGCAACAGATATTGAAAACCGTAAACAGAAAGAAGTACCTGAAGATGGCCTTCGTGGTAAAACCATTTACCTGGATGGCTTCAATATCGTTATCATCCTGGAAACCTTTTTATCGGGCGGTTTTGTTTTCAGGGGATTAGACGGTTGTTACCGCGATATATCATCGGTACACGGCTCCTACAAACGGGTAAAGCAAACCGAAGATGTGCTGATCACTATAGGCAAAGCATTGCACCAGCTTAGGCCCGAACGGGTGATATGGATATTTGACGCCCCGGTATCCAACAGTGGTCGCCTCAAAACGCTTTGCTATGAGATAGCCACAGAACATGGCTTTGCCTGGGATATTTACCTGGATAACGCTCCCGATAAATTCCTGGTTGCCGAAAAGCGGCTGATTGTAAGCTCGGATGCCTGGGTGCTAAATGGCTGCGCCGCGTGGTTTAACCTGGCATCGTTTATTATTAATCGCGCTTCAGGTGGCGGTGGAGCGGGTAATATTGTTAACCAGAGGTAAGTGAAGTAAACCAAAGCATATTGCGTATATCCGCAGCTTTTCGTAAACTGCGCCTATAATTAATTTAAATGAAAAGAATTTTTATACCGGTTCTGGCGCTAGCTGCCGTCATCACCTGCCTGCAGGCATGCAAAAAGAAAAACACGGTTGCGCAGAAAACCATAACCGTTGAAGGGCTTTTCTCGCTAACCGGCAACTGGTCGACTTTAGGGGTTACCTCCAAGGCTGCTTTGGAGATTGCGGCCGAGGATATCAATAGCTACCTTGCCGGTAAAAATGCTAATTTTAGAATAGCAACTACCGTAGCTGATACAAAACTGCAGACTGATCTTGCCGCAACGCTTTTCACCAAAGCGAAGAATGACAAAATAAGTTTCATTATCGGCCCGCAATCCAGTGCTGAGGTTGCATCGATAAAGCCGTTTAGCGATGCTGCCAATGTTATTATTGTAAGCCAAAGCAGTACAGCGGGTAGCCTGGCTATTGCGGGCGATAATATTTTCCGTTTCTGCCCATCGGATAAAATTGAAGGCGCCGCCATAGCAAATACCATCGCAAAAAGGGGATTTAAAGGCCTGGTTACCATAGCAAGAGACGATGCCGGCAACAAAGGCTTACAAGCATCTACGGGCGCAGGATTTAGTGCAAAAGGCGGTCAGACGGATGCGCTTGCCCCTTATGCTGCTAATTTAACGGACTACACCTCAACAGTCGCATATCTTAGGGCTCAGGTAAGTTCGTTGATAACCAGCTATGGAGCCGATAAGGTTGCCGTATACCTCGCTTCTTTTGACGAAGGTGCCGAAATTTTTAAGTTGGCTGCGAACGATGCGCTTTTAAGCGGCGTAAAATGGTTTGGTGGCGACGGCGTTGTGCTAAGCACTGCCTTTTTGAGCGATGCCACAGCGGCAGATTTTGTGATAAAAACAGGTTTTATTGCGCCATCATTTGGTTTGCCTGATGCTACTAAAGCTAAATGGCAGCCAATTGCAGCCCGCATAAAAGCCAAAACGTCAATAGATCCGGATGCGTTTGCTTTAGCCGCTTATGACGCCATGTGGACTATAGCCTATACCCTTGAAGCCAATAACGGCAGCACAGCCGACTTTGCCAAACTGAAGGCATCATTTGTTGAACAGGCTAACAAAAACGGCGGCGTATTGGGAGCTGAAAACCTGGATGATGCCGGCGACAGGGCCAACGGCACTTATGATTATTTCACGATAACAAAAACAGGGGGCAACTATTCGTGGACGCTGGCTGGAAAGTCTGATGAATAAGTATCATTGAATTATCAACCTACAAACCCAGGTTAAATGAAAACTTATTTTGTTATTCTTAACCTAACTGGCGACTACCTGATAAGAGGTGTGTTTTTAAGTGTCCTGGTAATAATTATTTGCCGGTTGATATTTAAGAACAAGCTTGATTCACAACGGCCCCTGGCAATTGTACGGTGGCTATTGATTGTGTATGCCTTTTTGATTATAGTCAGTTACTTATTGGTTATTCTTTTCGACGATGCTTCCCGTAACCATTTCGATAGCGCCATAGGACCATATTGGTACGCATTTTGGATTATGCTGTTATCAAACACACTGTTGCCATTGTCGCTGTTTTTCAAGAGGCTGCAAAAGAAAATCTATTACATATTCTTCGTAGGCTTACTGATGAATACCGGTTGGCTCATGGAATCCCTTGTAACTCATACTATGAGCATACACCGGGACTACGCTATCGGTACAGCGGATTACCTGCCCTATACCAGGGAAGTCAAAATAGCACTGACTGGAATTATAGAAGGAGTTGTTATAATGATTATCGGGAACCTTAAAATCACAGAAAAAAGGAAAGAACAGCCGCTATCATAAAGCAGACGCCAGGTTTAACGTCCAGCTGCAATACCATTTATCTTTTCCAAAATACCAAACCAATATTTATCCGCATAAATAATACAGGTGTTGTTAATTTTGCGGTGAATTTAAATTGCCCATGAAGCCAGCCGATGCAATTAAGCTAATAGAAAAAGCCATTAACGGCACCGCACCACAACACTGGGCTGACCTTGGCTGCGGAAACGGGACGTTTACCCGGGCGCTGGCCTCACTCCTTCCCGAAGGCAGCAAGGTAATAGCTATTGACAAGGAGCGTCAAAATCTTCCCGATTTTATCCAGGCTGATTTTATAAATGATGATTTGCAGCTCGGGCCAATGGACGGGATATTAATGGCAAATTCCCTGCATTTTGTAAAGGACAAGTTAAAGCTTATCGCCAATCTCAATCCACCCAAGTTACTGATTGTTGAGTACGATACAACCCGCTCAAACCCCTGGGTGCCATACCCCGTTAGTTATCCAAATCTTGCGCAATTGGCTGCCGAAATGGGTTACGATGCCGTTAGGCTTGCTACACAATCTTCTAAGTTTGGTGGCACAATGTATTCGGCATTGTTAAGGAGGCAAACGCTATTTGATTAGCCCTGGATAATACTTCGCTATCAATTCTTTTTCATCGTTTTTAAGCTCGCTTATTAATACGGGTTTATCCTGCGGTCGCAAACCTTTTTGGTTGATGGCGTTCATCAGGCTCCAGTCTTTTACGGGTTTTTCCGGCGATGGGTCGGCTGGTTCCTGTGCGGGAAGGTCATAGCGCGTAAAATCAACTACCATTTCGGGCGTATTTTTATGCCAGTTGCGCAAGGTGGCCAGCCGGAACTCCCGGTTCATATACCATTTAATTTCTTCGTTCCCCCAGGAATTACCGATACCAAGACCGCGCTCTTCAAAACGATAATTCCATTGACTGTTATCACGATAATGGGCGCGCCATATCTCGCCATACTCGCCGAACGGAATAAACTGAACATCGGGCCAGCGTTTTACGGTTGCACTTATCCATTTTTCTAATGCGCGCAAAGCAAACGTATCGTCCCAATTATTGCGTTCCGGTATTTTCACCAGGGCAGCTTCCCAGATGTTCGGAATCCAGCCGAAACCGTTAAGCTCAAAACCCTTATCAAAATGCAGCGACTGCGTGTGCATTACCGAATAATGCCCTATCTCCAGGCCCCAATCCCCGTAGCTTTCGATAGGCCCAACGCCGCGGCGGCTTGCAGCGCCATTAAAGGGCGTGGTGCCCCAAACGTTGCCGCTTTGCAAAGCGCATAAAAAGTCAACACTCCATCCGTCAAGGTTTACGCAATCGATAAAGTCGGCATTACCCTGTGCTGGCTTGCAGAAATGTTGTTTGGATGGATAAAACGGGTATGATGGCGAGCCATCCGCACCGCCGCCATCGGTTTCATGCTGGCTCCAGATTACTGCATGGGCAACGTGAATATTTTCCTTTTCCGCCAAGTAAGCCAAATTATCGGCAGATAAAAATCCGCCCATGATACCTTTTGGCCGGTAGCTGCCACCCACCATGCCGGTAATGCGCTGGATAGCCTCAGTCATCTCCTGGTTGATTCGATGCCGGGGCAAGTACATTGCGGGAAAGTAGCCCGGAAAATAAGAAACTTCGTCCCCATACTTTTGCTGACACTCCACAACATATTTGCGGATATCAACATAGTTCTGCCGCTTATCCTCAAGGGCGTTCAGCGTGAACCCCCAGGTGAGCCTGCCGCCCGGCGCATTTTTTGCGAAGGTCTCCCGCAGGCTGCGTACCACTTCAATGGTATGGGCAAAGGCCTCGTCGCGCTTAATAAGCTTTACATCGCGCGATACTTCCCAGGGCGAGGTGCGTACCATGATGCAAAACGTAAGAAAGCGACCGCCCATCAACGCCGGCACGGCATTGGCTGATAAAAAATCCAGCGGGCTGGCCTTACCCAATAACGGGGCTGCAGCTACAACAGCGCTACCGAGCAGTGAACTTTTGCAAAAATCTCGTCTGTCCATTCGCTTAAAATTAGCGGCTCAATATAGGCACTATACCTGAATAGTTCCACACCCGAAGAAAGGCTGAATGAGGCTATTTTGTTACCTCGAATTTGTCCTCGCTATATACAACACCGGCGGGCGTAATGCCTTGCATAATAACCGAAAATTCTCCGCTAACATCACCGGTGTAAAAACTAATTTCCTTTTGTTTCCCTTTTGTAAGTTTTACCTGGCTTCCCCAGTATAGCGTAGAATTATACAACGGTTCGCTGTTGTCGACATCGGTTTTGGTATAAGGATAATATTCCTTATCAAGGTTTATGCCGCCAAAACGTATCAAACTATGATTTTTAGTGTCGCAGCCTTCGTAAATAAAGGGCACATTGGCCATAATAATAAACGGGCTGTCGTCATGGCGTTCGCCCACATGGCGAATGTAGCGATGCCCCTTTATGGGTACCGAAGTTGCGTATAAATGACCAGGATACGGGCAATTGAGTGCGCCGGCCATGCAGATATAATCGCCGCACGCGTTTTTGTGCATTCCGGGTCTGGCAGACGGATTGAAGCGTTCGTCAATAGGCCGGGCATTTATCTTAACAGCCTTCAGTTGTATCTTATCCTGACTAAGCAATACTGCCGGGTCTATAAATCGTTCCCCGGATGATACCTCAGAAACGTAAACCGGCAGTTTAAGGGTAAAAGATCTGTTAATCTGTAGAAAAGGGTCTTGTAAACTGATGTGGATAGTAAATGCATCATCACTTGTGGCAAACAAAGCAAACACTTTTTCATCTGCAGCAATAAGATTATCACGCGGTATGGTAAAACGGCCCTGTTTATCTGTGTTGATAAAAAAAACATTGCCATTGCCCATTAGCGTTAGTGTTTTTGGCTTTTTTGCCTCCTTGCCGTTAACTTTAATTGTTCCTGTAAAATGCATCGCAGCGTCAGATGGTCTATCAGCCGGCGCCACGGTGTCTTTATAGCGCCGCCATCCTTTTATCAGCAGTACATCTTCCAGGTAATCTTTTCTTGTTGCTATATCTTTGCTAAACATTGCCGGCAGCGCATTCAGCTCTTCATCCAGGAAGCCATAATTATCAATATCATTAAAGTGCCTTCTGTCTATCCGGCTTGATTGAACGCATGCCACCGATACCAGTGCCTGGCTATCAATGACAGCGTTTAAGTTCAGTTTCAATGTAACTTTCTGTCTTTTTCCGTATTGCTGCTTATCCGATTTTACCGATGCAACCTGGGGGTGGTCATAGTGGGCGAAAAAAATTCGTTCAGCACAAGGCTCTTCCTGTTCGTTGTATATGGTAACGGCCGCCAGACCGCATGGCACGCTGTCCAGCGCAATCCGGAATATGCCGTTTTTTTCTGGATCAATGTTTGTCAACAGATAAAACACCTGCCTGGCATTATGCACAACAACGTGGATTTTACCGGGAGTTGTCGAGGCTACCCTCAGCATCAATGTGTTTTTAACAAGCGCTGAATTTACACCAATCGTAATGCCGCTCTGCCGGGCCGCCGGCAGCTCGAATTGAGCCTGGCTATCCGCACCTATTAGCCTCAGCGCATATTTTCTTCCCGCTTTAGGCCGAACAAAAAATCTGCCCATTCCGGCTGTAGACGTTTCAACGGTATCAACCAGCTGGTTATTTTCAATAAGCACGGCCTTCAGTTTAAGTGAAGCGCCGGCGCTATCTTTTGCTTCCCACCCCACGTAAGCGGGCAAACCTTCTACCAGGTCGCCACCCTCGGGGTAAAACCTGATATTAAACCCCGCCGAATCAGAAGTTGTGAAAACAGGTTTACTTACTTTCTTTGGAATATCTTTTGAATCCTGCAGTTCGGCACGCTTAACAGCTATGCGCTGCGAATATGAGATATCCGGCTTGCCTTTTATTAAATGATTAACATAAGCAATGATGGAGTAATCGCCCTCAGCAATTGAATCCGGTACCAGGAAGCTGCCGGATGAGGTGGCCCCTGAAAATACAAACTTCTTTTGCAATACTAATGAACGATCGCTGTTGTTTACCAGCACAACTGATAAAATATCTGGTGTTATATTTAGCGTATCGCTATTGAGCAGGTAAGCAGTAAACCATACGGATTCGTTCGGCACATAAATGGTTTTATCATAATGAACAAAGAGTTTCGCCTGGTTATTATTGAGCGTAATAGTCGCCAAACGACTCTTTAAGACATCGCCTTCAACCATGTGTTGCTGGGCTTTCAGCCCTGGCTGTACCCCAATCAACAGCAAACAGGGAAAAATACCCTTGAGGAATTTAAGGTTGAGGAATTTAAGCACGCCGTATTTCTATTACATGGCAATTTAGATATTTGCAGGCATTTTTTATTATTTTTATTTGACAGAACTAACCGGCCCCAGCGGCATATTGGCCGGCGGGGTTTTGGCGCTCATGATGATGATATCCCTGGTACCGCGACCACCATTGGCATTGGGATCTGCCACTTTAAGTTCAGTGCCGTAATGCCAAACACGTTTATCGTTCCAGAAAATGAGCTGGCCGGCCGGGATGACTTCGTTAAATATTAATCCATCAGTCTTTTTGCCGTTATCATCCATCACATATTGGCTTACACCAGAATCGGGAGTAAGGTTGTTGCGATTTACTACCAACATGCCTACGTGGCGGTTACCGTCCTGGTGAAAGCCTTCAACAGCCGGTAATCCGGTACGGTCAGCCAGGCAGTCCACCCGCTGAAACTGCACCAATACAATAGCGTCGCTCCATCCAAAAAAGGTGGCGTACTTGATTAACATCCGGTGAAAATCCTCACTACCAGTGATACTGTTGCTGATGCGCGGATATTCCCGTCTCATATCACCATGAACAGGATTAAATTTAATGGATTGCTGCATGGCATATAGCGGCAGGTTCCAGCAATCATAGCCGGTTTCATCGGAATGCCAGTCGGGTTTGCCGGTGCTTAGGTAACGCCGGCTTTCTTCGGCACTCATGCCGCTCAGCTCATTAACTGCGGCAATGCGCTCATCAATACCTTCGATCGCAGAAGTTTTTTGATGCTTTATCCTGACCCAGGCGATGCTTTTATAGCGATAGCCCTCTTTTATGTACGGATCGACAGGGATTGCATCAAATGCCGGCGCCCAGCTTTTTACATCGATGATTGCCGATGCATCGATAGCCTGGTACAGGAAACCGGACAAATCGAGTTCTACAGGCATGGCATCGGGTGTTACAATGGCAGTAGATGTGGTTATTTTCATTATTAACTTATAAAAGGGTGTATAAAGTTAGCCATTTTGCCGGGGCTATCGCGGCACCTACCGAAGTCACTCATTTATAATACATTACTAATTTAATATTAATATTGATTGAAACACTTAACACAATGATAACATTGGAATAACCTTAATTAAACTTAGCTTTGCAGCAATCCGTGAAAACCATGAAAAAAGAAAGCACCGAATCAACAATTAAAGAAGCAAAAGCATCTGAAAAGAAGACCGTTAAAGAAGGTCTTGTAAAAGAGCTAAAAGCTTTTGCTGCGAAACTTGGCCATACCTCCAAAAAAATCGAAAAAGAAATTGAGAAAGCAGCTAAACAGCTCGCAAAAAAATTAGCGAAACCCGCAAAAGCTGAGAAACCTGCCGCTCCAAAAGTTAAAGCCGAAAAAGCTTCAGCGCCTAAAGCAGAAACAAAAGCAGCGCCTGCGGCAAAACCAGCGGTAGCAGAAGCTAAAAAACCGGTTGCGCCAGTTAAGACAGAGACTGCTGCTGCAAAAACAGTTGCAACAAAACAGACAGCAGCAAAATTGGTTGCCGTTAAGCCTGCTCCTGCTAAAAAAGCAGCGAAATAACATTGCGTGAAGACTTACGAAGTTTTAAAAACTTCGTAAGTCTATAACGGTTCTACAAAGCCTCTCCTGCTATCGCCCGCATTACACAATCAACCACTACATCGCACCTAAGCAGGTTAAATTCAAAAAGCTGCTGTGGCTGCCAGTAGCTTAACAATTCGGTACGCAGCATTTCCTTGGCCCGGCTTAAACGTATTTTCACGTTCGATTCACCCAGGTTAAGCGCATCCATTGTCTCGGTAGTGCTCATCTCCTGTATCTCGCGCATCACAAAAACCATCCTGTATTTTTCGGGCAACTTAGCTACCGCGCTTTCTATCAGCCCTTTTAATTCTTTATTCATAAGCTCTTTTAAAGGGGTTTCATTATGATAATCATTGTCCGGTTTTTCCATCAGCACTTTTTGTAGTTTTAAGTTTCTCTTTTTATGCAGCAAGGCCTCGTATATCAGTATCCGCGTGAGCCACGTAGCGAAGCTTGAGCGCCCCTGGAAACTTTTGAGTTGCCGGTAAGCATTGATATAAGCAGTCTGCATAATATCTTCGGCTTCCTTATCGTCGTTAATAATCGACATGCCGATGCGGTACATTCTTGAATTATATTTCCGCATCAGGTGTTCGTACAAATGCTGTTCGCCGTTAACTACCCTTTCAACAATTTCTTCGTCGCTCATTTTATATTAAAAGTATCTTTGCCTCCCCGTTAACCGGGTCATGCCCTACTATAGTGTATCCCCGGACAAAAGGGTTACAAAATAGTTTAAGATTTTTTTGCATTAAAACTTTAAAGCAAGCTAAACAATTTGATAAATATAATTCCATGCGATATCAGCGGGATTGACATATTAACTGATATCGCCATAAAAACCTATCAACAAAACTATACTTACCTGTGGCACGATGGCGGTGAAGCCTATATTGCACGCATCTATAATAAAGCGGCACTCCTTGCTGATTTAGCAAAGCCTAATGTCAATTATTTTTTTGTGTGTGACGATGAAGAGCTTATCGGCTATATAAGGTTAAAACAAAAACCTCACCCGGACCGCCCGCAACAAAGCGGCCTGGAGATAAGCAAACTTTACCTGCAGAAGCAGTCTACCGGAAAAGGCGCCGGTAAAAAAATCATGGCCTTTATTGTTGATTGGGCAAAGCAACATCACTGTGCTGTTATGTGGTTAATGGTTATGGACAGCAGCCCTGCAAAAGCTTTTTACGAACGGTATGGCTTTACTGAAACCGGGAGGTCAAACCTGGATTATCCGAATCTAATCGATGAATACAGGAATATACTAACTATGACTGCTGAGGTATAAGATAAGCAATCACTTAACTCAATCAACCTAGTCAACTCATTCAACATAATCAACTACTCACAAAAAATGTAACCCTTTTTAAATGACGTCTCTCTAATGTTAAAAATTTACAAACATGGAACAACGTATTCAAAAAACGGGCGAAGTACAAACACTTTTAAAATTCACCTACGTGTTAATACCCATCGTAGCAGGGGCGGATAAATTTACCAACCTGCTTACCGATTGGCCACATTATTTAAACCCATCCATTAAATCGGCACTACCGGTAAGCGACCATGTGTTTATGTGCATCGTAGGCATAATCGAGATAATAGCCGGCATATTGGTGTTTATCAACCCGCAAAAAGGAGGCTTATTGGTATCTGTTTGGCTAATACTTATCGCCTTAAACTTAATTGCTGCCGGCACTTATCTCGACGTTGCCGTTCGTGATTTGGCTATGGCGATTGGCGCATTTTCGCTTTCAAAACTTTCGGGGGCAATAAGTGTTCAGCAGTAATATGGAGCAGCACATCGTCAAAATTCTGGGTGCAGAATTTGTAACCCACAATGTCAGGAGATTTAAGGTTGAACGCCCCGCCGGGTATGAATTTACGTCCGGCCAGGCTACTGACGTATCAATAAACAAACCCGGCCTCGAAGAAGAATTGAGGCCCTTTACCTTCACGTCGCTGAATGATGAAAAAGGGCATCTTGAATTCACCATCAAGATTTATAAAGACCACCATGGTATTACCGAAAAATTAGGCGAATTAGCTTTAGGCGACGAGCTGATACTACACGAGGTATTTGGCGTAATCGCCTATAACAAACCTGGGCTATTTATTGCCGGCGGTGCGGGTATAACCCCTTTTATTTCCATACTGCGCCAATTACATGCTGATAGAAAAATGAAAGGCAATACCCTGTTGTTTGCTAATCATACCAACCAGGATATAATATTAAAAGACGAGTTTGAGGCCATGCTGGGCGATAATTTTATCAACGTGATAAAAGAACCTAATGGCCATCATATCGACAAAGATTTGCTGAAAGATTACGTTGGTAAATATGGAAACTATTATATCTGCGGTCCGGATGAATTTACCGCCGCAATGATAGATAACCTAAAACAGTTGGGTGTCTCAGGGGATGATATCGTTTATGAGCACTGATTATTCGTTGCCGATAAATTCCCTTAGGACCAATGCATGATTCTGGTGCTCGTCCTTAGCAGCATATAACAAAGTAACCGTTTTATGCTGCTTTATCAATTCCGCTAGTTCATCTGCGGCTGAATTATTTTTAAGCTCCAACAGGTATTTATGGCGAAACTCCTGCCAGTCTTTATCTCCGCTATGAAACCATTGTCGCAATTCGGTTGACGGAGCTACATCTTTCAACCACAAGTCAATACCGGCGGTTTCCTTTTTTAGACCGCGCGGCCATAAGCGGTCTACCAATATTCTGAAGCCATCGGCTTTTTCTTCCGCTTCGTAAATGCGTTTGATGCGTAAATCTTTCATAGCAAAATTCAGCATGGCTAATAAATGCTAAGTTACGCTTTACCGTCCTTATTTTTTCTGCTATTACGCTTTACCACCATCTCGAGCCTGCGCCTTCTTAGCGATATCTGCGTACGGGCGCCCTCGTTTTCAGTTAGTTGCTCGTTGTAGCCTGATATGATATCCCGGTAGGAAAGCACACCGGTTACTTTATTATTAGCATCAATTATCGGTAACACATCGCCCTGCTGTTTTGCCATGAGCTCAACCGCCGTCCGCAAAGTATCGCTGTCGTGCACCAGCAGGTAGTCGTGCTGCAGGATTTTCCTGAGCTTTAAATCAGCATTTATGCCTTCTTTGTAAATATCTGTGAGTTTTACAGTGCCGGCGTACATGTTCTGTTCGTTTACGGTAACCAGGTAGCTATCCTGAACTTCTTTAGATAGCAGCAGCTTTTTAATTTCAGCGATAGTATTTTCGGCCTTTAAAATAATCCCGCGGCTTTTAGTAACCTCCGATATTTTTGTTTTTTGCAGGATATCCGGTTCGTATGAATCTGGAGTAATTACACCACGGCGGGCAATTTTTTCGGTCATGATGGTATTTTCCATCAGGAAAAATGAAACGATATAAGCTGCTGTACACGCGCCCAGCAGGGGTAACAATGCGTGTGACTGCATGGTAGCCTCCAGCGCGAACGTAATACTTGTAAGATATGCCCTTGAAGCCCCGGCAAACATTGCGGACATACCAATAAGAGCCGCCATAGGTATGGTGATGCCCAATTCAGGAAACCATTGCATCAGCAACGCGCCTATGATTGCGCCTGCTGCACCGCCCATAGTTAACAAAGGAGCAAGCGTTCCGCCTGATGTACCGCTGCCCAGTGCGATGGCCCATGACAGGAACTTAAAGAATACAAGTGTGCACAGCAGCTTTATGGGCCATGTGCCCGATAAAATGCCGGTAATATTATCGTAGCCTACACCTAAAGTATGTGGTGCAAAAAAGCCGATAGCGCCCACTGCCAGGCCGCCCACTGCCGGGTACCACATCCAGTGAATCGGTATCTTTTCAAAGTAATCCTCTACCAGGTAAACCAGTTTAGTTATGCCCATCGATATAAAACCGATCATCAAACCGATGAAGCTGTACACTGCAAGTGCCATATTTGACGGAGTAACCAAATCAGGCATTTCGAACACAGGGCCGGCGCCGAACAGCAAATGATGGCCCGCAGCGCCTGTGATACAAGCCAGCGCAACCGGTAATATCGAACGGGGTGAAAACTCAAATAACAACAACTCAATGGCCAGGAAAACGCCTGCTATTGGCGTACCGAATATAGCCGCCATACCTGCCGTGGCGCCTGCAGCCAATACAACTTTTCGTTCATTCGCGCTTATTTTAAACAGTTGCCCCAGGGTTGAGCCGAGTGCGCCGCCGGTAGCTATAATGGGGCCTTCCGCTCCAAACGGACCACCGGTGCCAATGGCTATTGCCGACGATATAGGCTTCAGGAAAGTTATGGATGGCTTTATTCGGCTTTCATTCACTAATATCTGCTCCATAGCTTCGGGGATGCCATGCCCACGTATCGCCTTTGAGCCATACAATGCCATAAATCCTACTATAATACCACCGATAGCGGGAATCAATACTACCCAGTAGCCCAGGTGATTATTCGCCGGGCTGTTAAAGCCCAGGTCCAATTTGCCGTAAAACGCTATATTGGTTACCACATTGATAAGGGTAACCAAAAATTTAGCAATCAAACTGATGGCCACCGCCACCGCTATCGACATCAAACATATCCTTATTAACCTGCTTTTTTGAAGCAAAGTCTTTTTTAAGCTGCTTTCTTTATGCTCGAGGTTGTTTAGCAGGGGGGAAATGGGGATACCGCCGTCGTAGTCTTTCTTTGTCATTGAAGTAGAGAGAAAAGTGCTTTTGAAATTTTCTGCAAAAGTACAGATAAATCAATCTAAATAAAAGACATCTTAGTAAATTTATATTGCATAAACAATATTAATAAAGTCAGTAAATTATTTATATGGTTATTTACATTGCATTAACAATAAAATATACAATTACTGAGCAATATCAAGCCAAATAACTATAATTGCAGCATGACCGGCCCCATAAAAGAATCAAAACAACAGTGCGACCTAAAAAGCTGCTTCCTATGCTCGTCATGCATAAAGGACTGGTTGCCAGCCATCGCCGCCAATAAACAAACTATTCTTTTTAAAAAAGGGCAGGACATTTTTAAAGAAGGCGATACCGTTGAGGGGATATTTTTTGTTTACAATGGCAAAGTAAAGGTGCATAAGCGCTGGGACGAAGACAAGGAGCTGATTCTGCGCTTTGCAAAGGAGGGCGATATCCTGGGGCACCTCGGTTTGGGTGATAGTCAGGTCTATCCTATCGCAGCAACAGCCGTTGAAAATGTAAAGGTGTGTTTTGTGAAGATGGATTTCTTTGAATCGTCGTTGAATGTAAACCCGCAGTTTACTATCAAATTGATGAAAGTATTTGCCAATGCCTTGCAGGAATCGGAAAAGCGGATGCGCAACCTGGCGCACATGCCGGTAAAGGAACGTATTGCCCAGGCGTTGTTGTCATTGAAACAGCAATTTGGTGTTACCGCTGATGGCTTTATCGATATTGAGTTAACTAAGCAGGATATTGCATCGTACGCCGGCGTGGCTTACGAAACCTTTTTTAAGGTGACGCAGGAATTTTTACAAAATGGTTTGATTGAGGTTGTGGGGAAGAGTTATAGGGTAGTGGATGAGGAGGCGTTGACGAAAATGATAGGTGGAGAAAGGACAATAATGTAGAGACGCAATACTTGCGTCTTAGACCGACAAATGTTGTTAGCAAACCTATCGGCGGGAGACACAAAGTATTGTGTCTCCACAAGAAAAATTACAATTCTATCTTCCTTCCCTGCTCCGGAAAAATCAAATTTAAGCCTAATTTATTCTCGTTTTTCAACTGCAATTTCAATGCACTGATATTGGATTGCGGCGGCTTAACGTGCGTAATTACCAGGTTAAAACCTTTTAATGCCGGTTTGCCGGTTAGTGTAGCCAAATCATCCATTTCCTTCATCAGCCATTTCGGTGTAAGGTGGCCGAATAAGGTTTTATCGGGCTGTTCATTGCGGAATGATGTTTCTATCATTATCGCCTTTAGTTTCCCGTTCTTTATCAATGGCGCAATTGCCTGCCATAAGCTATGTAGTTTATTGCTTTTCTCAATCTCATCCGGGCCTGCATCGCCAAGATATAAAATAAAGCTGTCGTTGCTCTTCAGTAAAAAAGCAGTGCTGGTAAGGTTAGAATGGCTAAGCGGGTAAGCCGTTACGCTCATCGCAGTATTTTTGATGGCAGTAACACTATCCGGCGTTAATGGCTGGTAATGATATTTTTTAAGTTGAGGCGCATCACCCTCATCGGTAAAGTTTGCCCAGCTGGCCCAGGTGAAATAATGAATTTTAATAGTTTCGAGGGTGCTGGCTAAGCCATAAATTGTTTTCGCGGAATCATCGGGCGAGTTGATAATGAGCCCGGACACGTGGTCGAGGTGGGCATGCGATATAAAATATCCTTTTATGTATTTTTTTAGCACCTGCTCTGCCGGGATACTAAATACTTTGTTAGCAATGGCCTTTTCGATACCGTAATGCAATGTGCCTGCATCGAGGCAAACATAGTCGTTAGTGCCCGTGGGGGCTACCATATATGCCGAAAGGTTGCTTTCATCGATACCTCCTTTAACGCCAAGCGGTACGATTTTAAATGATGGCCTGGTTTGCGCGGCTAAGTAAAGCGGGAATATTAATAAATATAAAACACTGATATTAAAATACTTGCGAAGCATATAACGAATCCGTTGAAACTTACGAAGTTTTTGAAGCCTCGTAAGTTTGATGGTAAGACATTTTTTAAAACAACATGCCTAAATTATTATTATAAATCAACATGTTTGCAGCCAAAATGTTAATATTATAGTAACAAATTATAACTATTCGCTGGCCCCTTACAGCTAATCAATTATATTTGAGGCTGAACAACCTGATGGAGAAAAGAAAAATACTTGTCACCGGTGCCAGTAAAGGGTTAGGACTGGCCATTTCAAAAAAGCTGTCGGGCGATTACACCCTGGTTTTACATGCATCCAAACCGGAAAGCTTTACTGAAGAAATCCCGGGCAGCCATATTTTGTGTGCCGATTTTTCGGATACGGAAGCTATCAACAACTTCTGCAAACAACTAAAAAAAGAGCACAGCGACCTGTATGGCGTAATCAACAACGCAGGTGTCACTTACGATAAGCCATTAAACTATCAACCTGAACGGGAAATAGAAGCCATGCTGAATGTGAACCTTAAAGCACCTATCCTGATATGCAAAACGGCGATGAAAATGTTCAGTCTTACGCAACAGGGGGTTATCATCAATATCAGCTCGATAGTTGGTGAGAGTGGTAATGCGTTCCAGTCGGTTTACGCGGCTACAAAAGCGGGGCTGACGGCGCTGTCACGCTCGCTGGCCCAGGAAGCAGCAGCGACCAATACCGAACACAATATCAGGGTATTAAGCGTATCACCCGGATTTATAGAGACAGATATGACGGCCGGCATCCCCGAGCCTATCAGGCAAAAATATTTTAATATGATACCGGCTAAGCGATTTGGAAGGGTGGACGATGTGGCGGATACAGTGGCTTTCCTGCTGTCAGACAAGGCATCATACATTAACGGAACAAACATCCACGTCAACGGCGGTTTAATATGACAGAAGAAGAAAGAGCAGGTTATTTCGACATCATCCAGCATGGCAACCTCGTCGGCGTCGATCCGGCCAATTTGCTGCTGCACGGCCCTACCAAACGGCTGGTTAATAATTACCATTGGCATTCGCCCAATAAAGGCATCGTGGCCAGCTACTCTCCCACCGAACGCGATGTGGAAGACCACTTTAACGTATTCCGCGGGGTGGACCAGGTGGAGGCTTTTGCACAGGCTACTATCGTATCGTGCGCTACCTTCCTGCAATGCCCCAAACAAAATTGCCTGCCCGATGTATTAAGGGATTCATTTGTGCCGGCGTTTATCAGTATCGGCAACGTAAATTTTCAGAATTACCTTGAATTTGGCGATACATTTATCAGCATCGGCAATATTACGTTCTGGAAATGGCGGCAAATGGTATGCGACGGCCGCATTTACCGCGTACCGAAGGGCCTGGACCTGGATGATTATTTTAAAGATTTTACCGACGAACGCTTATTAAACTATGATATTAGCAGCGATTTTGTAAAAGTGGCCGAGCTGCACGATATTACCGGCCGGGCCATCCTTATTGAACATTTTAATAAATTAGCATAACATGGAAAACGCAAACGAAAGAAAAGAAATACTCGACGGTTTAATTGAAGTACTGCGCACCGTGCGCACCATAGATCCTGCAAGACTGGAAGGTGTTACCGAGGAAACTGACTTTTTAACAGATATGAATACCCCGTCAACCGAGCTGATTAACATTGCGGCCAAAGTTGAGCAGAAGTTTGATATCGAGTTTGAGGACGAAGACATCGACCGTATGGGTTCGAAAGTAAAAGATGTTATCGATTTGATAATAATGGTTAAGGAACGCGGAGCAAATAACTAATATGATTGTAGCAGGCAGAAAAGTAGCAGTTGTGGGCATGGGCGGAGCTTTTCCGACCTGTAAGGATTTGGATGATTTTGATAAAAAGCTATTTGCAGGCGAAAGCATGATTCGCGAATGGCCGAAGACACTGCAATATCCAAAACAAATCCGCTCTACCGTGGCGGGTTATATTACTGAGCCGGAAATGAACCTGGAGGCCATTCACCCGGTACCGGAAACGGAATGGCCGGAAACCTATGTTGACCACCTGGGCAGAATACCCGATATGAATCTGTCGACCGCCGATTTGGGTTGCGTTTGGGCAATGCTCGGTGCACAGGAATCCATTGCTATGGCGGGCTGGACGAAGGAAGAAACAGAATCGGAGCAAACGGGTGTGGTAATTGCCTCGGGTGGCGGCGGCAACGTGGTTTCGCGCCATGCATGGCATGCCTTTTACGAACTGGGTAAAAAAACCAGGATGGCGGGCTCACACACTGTAGACCGCGCTATGTCGTACCGCGAGGCAGCAAACGTTTCCTGCCTGATAAAAAATAAAGGCGTTTGCGAATCGATAATCTCTGCCTGCGCTACAGGTTTAGGCAATATCGGCTATGCTTACCGTTTAATTAGATTTGGCTTGCAGGACAGGGCAATATGCGGTGGTGTTGAAGGTACGGCATTGGAAACTTTTATCGGCTTTGATGCCATGCAGGTATTAAGCAAAGGCTTCGCCCCTGCCGAAAGCTCACGCCCTTTTGATATAAATCGTAATGGCTTTGTTTGTTCTTTCGGCGCAGGTATAGTTGCGCTGGAAGAATATGAGATGGCGAAAGCACGCGGCGCTAATATATTGGCTGTAATTGACGAATACTTTAATAACTCCGATGGCGATGGCAACATGTTCTATCCATCGTACGATGGGCAGCGCAGGCTATGGAAAGGTTTAATGGCCGGCGGTAATGTAAAGCCTGACGTGGTTAAAGTTCATGGAACGGCTACGCCGGTAGGCGATATTTTAGAGCTGGTAAGCGTTGCAGAATCAATTGGCGAAAGCGGCTATCATATTACTGCGCCAAAATCTCAATTTGGTCACATGCTGGGCGCAGCAGGTTCGGTAGAGTTTATAACTGCTTTGCTGATGCTTAAGAACCAAAAAGTGTTGCCGAACAAAAACTCCGATACGCTGAACACTGAATTGGAAAACTTTCAAAAGAAACCTGACTGGAATGGCCCTACAAAACCGGCATCGGAATACAGGCACTTGATTTCGCAGGACATAGTTGACAAAGAGATCAACCAAATAGTTTGTTTAAACTATGGTTTCGGCGGCACCAATAGTGCCATGGCAATTTCGAGGGATATATAAATGATTGACAATACAAATAAGGTAGCGGCGATTTTTGGTGTACGGAATGAGAGTTCCATCGCATGGGATATTGCGGTGAAGCTGCACCGCTCAGGCTGTAAGGTTGCGCTTAGCTATGTTGCAGAAACAAAAGACGAGGTTTTATACCTGATGCAGCAAAATGGTATGGATACCGCTCTTACCGGCCTGGTTGATGTACGCGATGAAGGGGAGATAGCCGCTTTTTTAAAGCTTGTGCGTGAGCAGGCCGGGGCGATAGATTACCTGCTGCATGGCGTTGCTTTCGGTAGCCAGTCGGTGATGTGCTACAGCTTGCCAGGCAGCAATGAGCCTGCACCATCGTATATCGACATCCCGTTTGAGGATTTTATGGATGCGTTTAATATCAGCGCCTACTCGCTGCTGCGTATCTGTCGCGTTGCTGAACCGCTGCTGGCTAAGAATGCGTCTATATTAACGCTTACTTATAATGCTTCGCAACGGGTATTCCCCGGCTATGCGGGCATGGGAATTTGCAAGGCGGCACTGGAAAACATTATGATTTACCTCGCCAGCTATTTTAGGGGAGAGAAAAGTGCACGTATCAACGCGATATCTGCAGGGTTGGTGATGACTACCTCGTCGGGTGGAATATTCGGCGTACGTAAACTGCGCAAAATGGGCAAGTTTACCGCACCGCTCGGAAATATCGATGCAGGCGATGTGGGTGATGCTGCTCTTTATTATTTCTCTGATTTATCAAAAAGGGTAACCGGAAATATTCACTATGTAGACGGCGGGTTTAATGTTATGGGACTAGGTGTGGATGGAGAAGGAAATTAAAAAAGCGATAGAAGAGCTTGTACCGGGTCAGCGATTTTCGGCGGGAAATGATATTGTGTTCATCCCCGACTTTGAAAAATCTTTCACAGAATCTTTCAAAAACAAAGTTTATACCCCCAACGAGATAGCTTATTGCGATAAATTTGAAAACCCGTTGCTACGCTATGCCTCAACCTGGGCGGCTAAAGAAGCGGTTTACAAAGCAATAAAGCAGATAGATCCTTCGGCATTGGGACCCAAAAAGATAGAAATATTGCGCGATAAGCCCGTTGGGCGTCCCGAGGTTGTTTTACACAGGAATGGCGCTAAGTTTGATATCGCATTAACCATATCGCATGATGGGGATTATGCCTGGGCAATAGCGTTTATTGAGAATACTGAGGTGAAATGAGAATATATTTAAGGGGAGTACTAAGCGCGTGGTGTCATGTTGAGGCACTCGAAACATGCGGGCAAAGGCCTCTGCGCTCACCCTTCGAGTGCCTCAGGGTGACACCTCTTGTTAAACTGAAAACCCGCCCATGACCGACCATTACTTCGAAAATGATTTGGTTACCCTGCATTATTACAAATTCGGTAACGGACCGAAAGTAATGCTGGGCTTTCATGGCTATGGCATGCACGGTAAACAGTTTAAAATACTGGAACCTGAGATGGGTGACGCGTATACATTCATAGGCTTCGACCTGTTTTTTCACAAAGAAACCAAACTAAAAGACCAAAGTCTCCCGGCAGTTAAAAAAGGTATTACCAAAAAACAATTCGCTGATTTAATACTGGAGTTTTGTAAACATGAAAGCATCGACCGGTTTTCGGTAATAGGGTATTCCATGGGTACACACTATGCGAGCGTTGTTACAGAGGAATTATCTCATTTGATTGACGAGTTTATCATCGCTGCCCCATCCTCTTTAAATCCCGGCCGGCTGATACCTTTTTTCAGCAAAAACAAAACCGGCAATAAAATACTCGAGAAACTGACCTTTAATAAAAATTTTTTGGTGCGAATGCTCAAAACATTCCGTGCGCTGCGTGTTATTGATGCCGAAGCCTACAAAATACTTTTCGGCGAGATTGGCACAGAAGAATTGCGCTTTAATTGCTATGCCTGCTTTACCTATTTAAGCAGTTTCGAAACCGATGAGCCACGATTGCTGAAAGCGCTGAATGAGCAAAACATCAAAAGCATTTTTATATTTGGCAAACGCGATAAATCCTTTCCGCCGGGAATAGGAAAGAATTTCATCGCCAAAGTAAAAAACGCTAAAGTAATTGTACTGGACGAAGGCCACGAAATGATTAAAAAGAATTTTGTTGTTCAGCTAACTGAATCGTTGCTATGATGATTAAAGCCAAACCGCTTCCGTTGCCACTTATTCGTTGGGGGTCTGCCCTTGGCATGTGGTTTTTCCGGCGGCGCTTTAATAAGATGGTGATTGAGCCAATCGATATCAAACCCAACCACTCTTATATCCTGATGTGCAACCATTTCGGTTTTTTGGATGGCTTTTTCTCCTACTATGTGGCGTTTAAGCACATCGACAAACAGCAGAAGCTAAGAGGCCTGTACACCATGTCGGTTAAAAAGCAGATGGAGAAAAACTGGTGGCTGAAATATTGCGGCTCGTTTTCGGTGGAACCGGGTAAGCGCTCTGTAAATGAAAGCCTGGATTTTGCGGCAGAAATATTAAGTACACCCGGAAATATCCTGTTGTACTATCCACAGGGAAATCTTGAATCACAGCATATCAGGCATATCGAATTTAAGGATGGCATTTATGAAATAGTAACCCGCCTTAAAGGTAATTGCCAGCTGATATGGAACAGTACGGTTTTGGAATATTACGAAAGCACGAAGCCATCTGCTTATATGAGCCTTTTAGATTGCGGAACTAATCATGATTTTGATTTTGAAGCGTTGAAGCAAAACGTGAACAGGCATCACCTGCAATGCATGCGAAAGATTGTGAGGTTTACCCATGAAACAGGGAATTTGACGTATTGAATAAATGAAAAGCGTTAGTCCGGATTTATAATCCGGTCTTAAAAGCTGCGGATTTGTAATCCGTGAGCATTAAGGGGATTACAAATCCCCTACTATCAGAGTCCGGATTATAAATCCGGACTAACAAAGTAATGATTACTGCCCTACCCTCTTCAACCCCGCCTTAGCATCGTTATCAATATCAGTCTGATAATCATGCGATTTCATATCCAACGCCTGGTGGTAATAATTTGCAGCCTTTTGATTCTCTTTAATCTCTTCGTAAATATTACCGACCATTAAAGCGGCATTTGCTGCGTAGTAATAGCTGGTTTCCTTGCCAAGAGCAATCGCTTTTTGATAGTTCTGAACCGCCTCGTAGTTTTTTTCGATTTTATCGTTAATACGCCCAAGGTAATAGTAGTACTGAATTTTATCGCGGGTAAGCTTAAAGCTGCTTTCGTCCTTGTTGGCAAACTGCGCCATCGCTTTGCTATAATATCCTCCGTCAAAATAGAAGCGGGCCTTCAACAGGCTGATATCCTGTTTGGGTTCATTTGCTTCGCGTAAGGCAATTTTATCTTTGCCATCCGTTGCATATCCTCTGCTGCGTACCAGCTTCAGATAGGCCTCATATTTTTCAGGGTCATTTTGCAACTGGTAAAAATAAGCGAGCTTTAAATACGCGTCTTTAATAAAGGTAGTCCCCTTATATTCGTTTACATAACGAGTTAACGCCGCAGGTGTATCACCGTCCATGCGGTTAAGCTTTGCTACGCCAAGCATGTAGTATATGGGCGGAACCGCAAGGTATTGACCGGACTTCGGCGCTGCCTCCAGGTATTTTATCGTTTCATCGTTGTGCCCTGTTTTGGATGACACATAGCCCAGCAAGTAAGTCTTTAACATCCCGTCGCTATCCATTTCGGATATATAAGATATTAACTTATCGTAGCTATTTTTACTATGCAACACATTAATATCCGTTACGCATAGAAACCAAATTATTTCATCATTATAAAAGCCGTAGGCAGATTTTGGCAGCAGTTTTCTTAATTCAACCAATTGGTTAATTCCGTATTGCGCGTTACCTTTCATGCCCAGCATACCCGCAATCCATTTAAAATTGGCCGGAATGTTTCCGAAAATAATATTCACCAGGGCCAGGCTTTTTTTATTGGGCAGAAAATCCGGGAATTTTTTGCTGTTATCTTTCAGCAGGCTGTTTGCGCTTTTCGCATCCGAGCCGGACGACATATAATCGCCAAATTTGGCTTTCAGAAATGACCATTGCAGGTAAATCTCTGCCTGGGAAAATAAGTAAAACGGTGAATTTTTATCATTTTCTTCGAGGGCAGATATGCGCTCATCTTTTTTGTCCTTTAGTTTTTCATAGTCGCTTTTACTCTCCGATGCGAGTATGCTGAAATAATCGATGTAGTTCTCTAACAGTACCACAATTCCGTTACCAGGGTTAAGCTGTTTTTCTTTGGCGATAAGCTGCCGTGCCTCGTTCATCCGCAGACTGAGGATAGCTTTGTAAGCGTCGATGCAGGTAGCATCATACGCAAAATTGGCGCGCGCGGCTAAGCTGGAAAACAGGAAGAACGTAAAAACGAGCAGGTACTTTTTAATCATCGCGAACAAAGATATTGAAAACAATTAGCAGGCGTTAAAGCCATTATTAACTGCTTTGAACGGGATATGTTTCGTAAAAAGTATAACCGGCGATGTTTTAATACCTTAAAAAGCTATAACTAATTGATAATACTCATCGTATAAAAGTTTAATTATTTTTTGAGTAGATTTAGTTACCCCTGTATTTATAAATTTGCTTATTGAACAATAGATTTAAGTTAGAATACATCACCCCTGGTTAATTAACTTTTGAAATCCCTTACTGACGCACACAAAAGAAAAGATGAACAATTTGCTGATACATCACCTGTTTGAGCTGCAAAAAAATAAAACACCGGATGCAGTAGCCGTAATTTTTGGCGACCGCAAGCTCACTTATGCCGAGCTTGGAGAAAAGGCTGATAACCTGGCCGCAGCAATTGTGGCCGCTTCGCCCGGTTCGCTGAATGCAGGTGTAAGCACACATCGTACTATCGAGACGATAATCAGCGTGCTGGCTATACTGAAATCAGGTAAAGCCTATTTACCGCTCGACCCGGAATACCCGCAGGAACGTTTGCAACAAATTGTGACCGACTCAAAAATCGACCTGTGTATTTCCATATCGGCACAAAAACAATTATTTGAATCCCTGGGCTTAAACGTTTTAACTTCTGACACCGCATATTCAAAAAGCACTACCGAAATAGCCGAAAGTAAGTCGGCTTGCTATGTTTTATACACATCAGGCTCGACAGGAACACCAAAAGGCGTCTCGATGGGCCATGGCGCCATGGCTAACCTGCTGCAATGGCAGCAAAAAGAATCGATATCGGCTCCGGGTGTAAGTACCTTACAATTCGCGCCTTTAACTTTCGATGTATCATTCCAGGAAATATTTGCCGCCTTAACTACCGGTGGTACTTTGGTTTTGGTTGATGAAGATATGCGGGTAGACCCAAGTCGCCTGCTGCGTTATATTTCGGATTATTCAGTTAACCGCATCTTTTTGCCATTCGTGGTTTTGCAGTACTTAACAGAAGCCGCAGACGCCGAAAAATATTTCCCCGCCTGTTTAAAAGAGGTGATGACCGCTGGCGAGCAGCTAAAAGTAACCCCGCAGGTTGTCCGTTTCTTCGCGGCTTTGCCAGGTTGTGTTTTGTTCAACCAGTACGGCCCTACCGAAACCCATGTGGTTACGCAGCTTAAACTGGATGGCGACCCTACCCAGTGGCCACCGCTGCCAAACATAGGTATACCGATTGATGAAACTGAAATTCTTATCCTCGATCAGGAACTGAATAAATTACCTCACGGCGAAACCGGTGAATTGTGCGTTGCGGGGCTTAGCCTTGCCGATGGCTACCTGAACCGCCCGGAAATGACTGCCGAAAAATTCCTCGATTGGAAAGAATCTGCGGAAAAAACCACCCGCATTTACCGCACCGGAGATTTGGCCCGTTACCTGCCCGATGGCAATATAGATTACCTTGGCCGCAGGGATACGCAGGTAAAAATCCGCGGTAACCGTGTGGAAATTGGCGAAATTGAGGTTTTGATAAACCAGCTGGATAATATTAAGCAGGCTGTTGTAGTCGCCCGCGAGGATGTTCCGGGACAGAAACGACTGGTGGCTTATATGGTTTCCGCAAATGAGACCGGCGATAACGAGTCTGTTCGCAAACACATCGAGCAGCGTTTGCCTGATTTTATGTGGCCGTCGGCATACGTTTGGGTCACCGAATTCCCGAAAACTACCAGCGGCAAAGTCGACCGCAAGGCCTTGCCAAAGCCGGATATTAAACGCCCTCAATTGAGCGTGCTGTATAAAGCGCCATCAACTATCGCAGAAAGAAACATCACCAACGTATGGACGGAGCTTTTGCTATTGGACAAAGTTGGTATTGATGATAATTTTTTCCTTTTAGGCGGAAACTCGATACTGGCAATGAAAACAGTATCGGCATTAAAAAGCCAGTTTGGCTATGAAGTTCCTATTACCAAGCTGTACCAATACCCTACCGTTAGCGGCGTTGCAGGCTATATTGGCGGCGCTAACAAAGTGGCCGCATTTACTTTTAAAAAGGATAAAGACAAGAAAGGCAATAGCGATATCGCCATCATTGGCATGGCCGGCCGTTTTCCGGGTGCTGATAACATCGATGAGTTCTGGAACTTACTGACCGAAGGCCGCGAAGGCACCAGTTTTTTCAGCGATGAAGAACTGGATAAATCAATTTCTCCGGCTACCAAGCAGGACGCTGCTTATGTAAAAGCAAAAGGCATCATTAACGGTGCTGACGAGTTTGATGCGGCATTCTTTGGATTTAATCCGCGTTCGGCAGAGTTGATGGACCCGCAACAGCGCATATTTTTAGAAATTGCCTGGGAGGCGCTGGAAACAACCGGCTATCTTCCGCAGCATTATAATGGTGCCGTAGGAGTATTTGCCGGCTGTGGTTACAACACTTATTTTACCCATAACGTGCTGGCACACCCGGATAAGGTCGACCAATACGGACACTTCAATGTTCGAACACTAAACGAAAAAGATTACATAGCTACCCGTACCGCTTACCAGCTTAATTTGAAGGGGCCTGCGGTAGCGGTTTATTCGGCATGTTCAACATCATCATTGGCAATTGCACAGGCAGTAAGCGCGATACGCAACGGGCAATGCGAGGTAGCATTAGCCGGTGCAGCTTCTATTACATCGCCCATAAAAAGCGGGCATTTGTACGAGGAAGGCTCTATCATGAGCAAAGACGGCCATTGCCGCCCCTTTGATGCCGAGGCCACCGGAACTGTATTCAGCGATGGCGCAGGCGTTGTGCTTTTAAAAAGCCGTGAAGATGCCGAGCGCGATGGCGATACCATTTATGCCATCATCAAAGGTATCGGCATTAATAATGACGGTGCAGACAAAGGCAGCTTCGGCGGCCCAAGTGCCCAGGGTCAGGCTGGCGCAATAGCTATGGCTTTGAATGATGCGTGTGTAGAACCATCAAGTATAACTTACATCGAAGCCCATGGCACTGCAACTCCGCTTGGCGACCCTATTGAAATTGAGGGCCTTAACCTGGCTTTTGGCGCACAGGAACAGAAGCAATATTGTGCTATCGGCTCTGTAAAAAGCAATTTGGGGCATTTAACTGCAGCATCCGGCGTGGCCGGTTTGATAAAGACCGCCCTATCCCTGCGGCACCAAAAACTCGTTCCATCGCTATTTTATCAACATACCAATCCGAACATCAACTTAACCGAAAGCCCGTTTTTTGTGAACGATTCGCTGAAAAACTGGGAATCGGCAGAAAAAGGGCGGGCGGGTGTTAGTTCTTTTGGCGTGGGCGGCACCAATGTTCATATTATTTTAGAGGAGTTTGAAAACGTACCTATGCAAGCAGGTAAACCTAAGCCCCTCAGTTTAATTACCTGGTCGGCCAAAACCGATACCAGTGTTAATGCCTATGCCCAAAAACTGGCTGATTTTGCAGCAAATAACACAGCTACAAATACCGCCGATATAGCCGCCACCCTGCAAAGTACCCGTGCAGATTTTAATCACCGCCGTTTTGCTATTGCAGGCGATTCAGCAGAACTTGCTGCTAAGTTAAACGCACCCGTAGAACCATCATCAACCAAAAATCTCACTTCAAATATTGCAGAAGTAGTATTCATGTTCCCTGGCCAGGGTTCCCAGTATATCAATATGGGCCGTGGCTTGTATGAAACCGAGCCTGTTTTTGCTGCCGCTGTGGATGAATGCGTAGCTTTGCTGCAGGACTCGCCGCAGGCAAACATTTTTGATATTATCTACCCGGCAGTAATTGATGAAGCATCGACCGCCGAAATAAAAAACACTTTCTATACCCAGCCGGCCATATTTATTATGGAATATGCAATGGCAAAGCTTTGGATGAGCTGGGGCATACAACCTTCGGTATTTACCGGTCATAGCATCGGCGAATTTGTTGCTGCGCATTTTGCAGGCGTTTTTAACCTGAAGGATGCCCTGATGCTGATTTCAACCCGTGCTAAAATGGTGAGCGGGGTTGAAAAAGGCAGCATGCTTTCGGTACGTGCGGATGCCGAAAAACTGGAAACCATTTTACCTGCCGGACTTTCAATTGCCGCAGTAAACAGCAATAAACTTTGTGTGGTGGCCGGTCCGGATAGCGAGGTGGCCGCGTTTGCTGATGGATTAGAAAAAATGGATATCCCCGGCAGGTTATTGCATACCAGCCACGCCTTTCATTCGGCTATGATGGATGATATTGTTGCTCCGTTTGAGGCAGTGGTAAAATCGGTTAAGCTGTACCCACCGGTAAAACCTGTGGTATCAACAGTTACCGGCACCTGGCTGACCGAGGCCGAAGCGACTAACCCGCAATATTGGGCAAACCACCTGCGCAAAACAGTTCGCTTTGCTGCCGCTGTAGATACTTTACAGGAAGATGACGGTCGCCTGCTGCTGGAAGTCGGCCCCGGAACTGTGCTGGCAACCCTATCGAGACAGCAAGTGACCAAAAAAAACACGCCAATTATATCCGGATTTGAAAAAAATGAAACAACAACCGAGTATTATTCCGTATTAAGGGCGTTAGGTACATTATGGTTAAATGGTTTAGCGCCTGATTGGAAAGGCTTTTATCACGACCAGCAGCGCTTAAAGCTAAACCTGCCATCGTACGCATTTGATAAAAAACGTTACTGGCTTGATGCCCCGCTTCCGGTTAACGCAATACAACAACAGGAAACAATTACTGAACAAATACCAGTAGCACAACAACAAGAACAAAAACCAATACAAAATTCCCTGATGAGAAAAGAACTGTTAACCGGTAAATTGAAGGAACTATTTGAAGATGCCTCCGGAATTGAGATTGAAGGCGCATCAACCAATACGAATTTTATCGAAATTGGCTTCGACTCGCTTTTACTAACCCAGATTGCTACCAATCTGAAAAAGGAGTTTAATGTTCCTATCACATTCAGAAAATTATTTGAAGAGTATAACACCATTAACTCGCTTGCAGCATATTTAGATGCAGCTTTGCCTGCGGGTGCATATCAATCGCAGGCCGCACCTGCACCTGCATATCAGCCTGTTTATAACAATGGCGCTTCACCGGCCCCGATAGCGGCATCCGGCAACCCAGCGCTCGATTTAATTCAGCAACAGATACAAATGCTGGCCAGCCAACTGGCTATGATGCAGACACCTGCCGCGCCGCAAACTGTCGCACCGGTACACGTAGTCCCTGCTCCTGAAGCGCCGGCTGCTAAAAACGGTATTGTTTATGAACTGACCGCCGAAGAGCAGGTTGAAGTTAAAAAACCGTTCGGTGCTACAGCACGTATCGAAAAACAAGTACAGGGCCTGAGCGATAAACAAACTAAATTCCTGGCTGATTTAACCAAAAGCTATAACGAAAAGACCCCAAGCAGCAAAGCATATACACAAGAGCATCGCGACCACATGGCCGACCCCCGCGTGGTGAGCGGCTTCCGCCCATTGACCAAAGAGATTGTTTACCCATTAGTGGTTAACCGCTCAAAAGGCAGCCGCGTTTGGGATATTGATGGTAACGAATACATAGACGCACTAAACGGTTTTGGCTCAAACTTTTTAGGCTACCAGGTTGATGTGTTAAAGAAGGCTGTTTTAGAACAAGTTGAGAATGGCTACGAAATAGGCCCGCAGCATGTTTTAGCCGGTGATGTCTGCAAGATGATTGCCGAATTTACCAGCTTTGACCGTGCTGCCGTGTGCAATACCGGTTCTGAAGCGGTATTGGGTGCTATGCGTATAGCCCGTACGGTTACCGGCCGCACGCTGATGGTTGCCTTCGCCGGATCATACCATGGTATTAACGACGAAGTTATCGTTCGCGGAACGAAGAAATTAAAGACTATCCCTGCTGCTCCCGGTATTATGCCGGAAGTAGTACAGAATATGCTGATACTGGATTACGGTACAGACGAAACATTAAGAATAATTGCCGAACGCGCACATGAGCTTGCTGCAGTATTGGTTGAGCCGGTACAAAGCCGCAGACCAGATTTCCACCCGGTGGACTTCCTGAAAAAAGTAAGGGAGATAACTGACCAATCGGGCACCTGTTTAATATTCGATGAGGTGATCAGTGGTTTCCGTATGCACCCAGGTGGCGCACAGGCCATGTTCGGCGTTAAGGCTGATTTGGGCACTTATGGTAAAGTGATCGGCGGCGGTATGCCAATAGGCGCCATTGCAGGCATTAAAAAATATATGGACGCGCTTGACGGCGGCACCTGGCAGTATGGCGATAACTCGCAGCCGGAAGCCGGTGTTACCTATTTTGCAGGTACATTCGTAAGGCATCCGTTAGCTTTGGCTGCTGCAAAAGCATCTTTACAATACATGAAAGACCAGGGCCCTGCCTTGCAGGAAGGCCTGAACAAGCTGACCGCATATTTAGCCGGCGAGCTGAATGCCATCTGCGAAAGCACCGGCATCCCGCTATACGCGCCATCTTTCGGTTCATTGTGGAAGATTAAATTTAAGGACGAGCTGCCTTATGGCGAGCTATTGTTCACCTTAATGCGCAACAAAGGCATTCATATTTGGGACTTATTCCCTTGCTTCCTTACCGCTTCGCATACTAAAGAGGAGGTTGATGCAATCATCGCTGCTTTCCGCGAAAGCGTGGATGAGCTGATTGAGTCTGGCTTCTTCCCTTCAAAAAAGATTGAAGCTGAAGCATCTAAAGAAGAATTTAATCCATTTATGGAAGCACCATTCCCGGGCGCAAGGCTTGGCCGTGATAAAGACGGCAACCCGGGATGGTTTATAGTTGACAGCAATAACCCCGGCAAGTATTTACAAGTAAAATAATCCGCTTGGAAACAATTATGATTGATACCACTCCTGTTGAGTTTGACCCGTTTGCGGGCCCGGAAATTGCATTGATAGCGCCGGCCACCGAACCACAGGTAGAGATATGGACATCGTGCCTGATTGGCGGAACGCCTGCCAATTGCGCCTACAACGAATGTTTCTCGCTGCTACTAACTGGCTTATTTAACCCCGGCGCTATGGACCGTGCGCTGCGCGAAATGGTTAAAATGCACGAGGCGCTGCGTACATCTTTTAGTGCCGACGGCCAAAATATTTGTGTTTATAAAGACCTTACCCCGGATATTGATTATAAAGACCTGTCGACCGCTACTGCAGAGGAGCGCAAAGGCTTTATAGAAGACTATAACCGGCTGATAGCAATGACGCCGTTTAACCTGGTTACCGGCCCGCTGTTTAAAGCCGCGCTGTTCAAACTGACCGAAAATGAGCATTTGTTAACGCTGGTAGCGCACCATATTGTTTGCGATGGTTGGTCTATCGGTATCATGATGCAGGATTTGAGCAAGCTGTATTCCGGCTATGTAAAAGGCGAAAACGTTAAGCTGCCTGCTCCCCCATCGTTCAGCCAGTACTCACTGGACCAAATGGTACACAACGACAGCGGCCTGAACAAGGAGACAGAACGCTATTGGCTGGACCAGTTTATGGGCAGCGGCCATGTGATGGATTTGCCTACAGATTACCCTCGTCCGTCAATGCGCACTTACAAAAGCCACCGGATGGATTTGGTGCTGGATGGTTCTTTATCAAACAACGTAAAAAAACTGGCCAAAGCCAACGGCGTAAGCCTGGTTACTACCCTACTTGCCGCCTTTGAAGTATTTTTGAAACAACTTACCGGCCAGGAAGAAATTATATTGGGCCTGCCCTCCGCCGGGCAACCTGCTACAGAAAATTACCGGCTTGTTGGCCATTGTGTTAACCTCCTGGCCTTGCGCAGCTATCCTAAAAGCAATATCTCCTTCGCGACATATCTTAAACAGCGACGCAGCGAGGTACTTGATGCTTATGACCATCAGCAATACACCTTTGGCAGCTTACTAAAAAAACTGAGCATCCCCCGCGACCCGTCAAGGTTACCGCTGGTGCCTGTGATGTTTAATATCGATATGGGTTTGGATAATGATGTAGATTTTTACCAGCTGCATCACAAACTTATCAGCAATCCACGCGAGTATGAGAACTTCGAGATATTTTTGAATATTGCCGGGCACGAGGAAGCGCTCACACTGGAATGGTCGTACAATACGCAGCTGTTCAAGCCATCAACCATCAAAAAGATGATGGACAGCTTCGAGTTCCTGCTGCAGGAGCTGGTTAAAAATCCAAATGTCCAGATAGGTAAAATCCAAACGCTGGATTCGGCTGAGGTTACCGTTTTGTACAGCAAATGGAACGATACAGGTGTTCCATACCCGAATGAAACGCCGCTGCATACCCTTATCAGCAAACAAGCTGCGCAAACACCAGGGAAAACTGCCATTACATTCGGCAAGCAAAAAATATCTTATAAAGAATTAAACGAACGCGCTAACCAGTTAGCAGCCATATTGATTAAAAACGGTGTAAAGAAAGGCGATAAGGTTGCTTTTTCGATGGATCGTTGCGCCGAATTGGTGATAACAATGCTGGCTATTATGAAGGCCGGCGGTGTTTATATTCCGCTCGATCCTATCTTCCCTATCAACCGTATCAATTACATGCTCGAGGATTCGCAGGCGGTTGTATTGCTTACCTCACGAAACTATAAAGGCAAGTACGAATCGAATGCTAAAGAGCTGGTATTGGAAGATGAATGGAAAAACATAAACGAATACTCAACTACCGACCCGGAAGTTGCTGTAGACGGTAACGACCTTGTTTATATATTGTATACTTCGGGCTCTACCGGTATGCCGAAAGGCGTACAGATTTACCAGCACAGTTTGGTAAACTTTCTGTACAGCATGGAAAAAGCGCCTGGTTTAACCGCCGATGATAAATTGGTTGCGGTAACCACCATCAGCTTTGACATTGCAGGCCTTGAGCTATTCCTGCCGCTATTAACCGGCGCCGAAATAGTTTTGGTTGATGCCGCTACAGCAAAAGACGGCCGCGCCTTGCTTGATGTTATCAAAGCCCAAAAAGCTACTGTAATGCAGGCTACCCCTTACACCTGGCGTATTATGCTTGAGGCCGGCTGGGATAAATCAGCCCCGATAAAAGCAATTTGCGGCGGTGAAGCATTGCCTGCAGAACTGGCCGAAAGAATATTGAATGCAGCAGGTTCATTGTGGAATGTGTATGGCCCTACCGAAACGACCATTTGGTCGACAGTTAAGGAAATCACCGATCCTGGCAAAATCACCATCGGCAGGCCGATTGACAATACATCTATCTATATCCTCGATAAATTTTTAAAGCCGTTAGGTCCCGGCATTCCCGGCGAGATCTATATTGGCGGCGAAGGCGTGGCTATGGGTTACCTGAATCGCACGGAATTGACAGCTGAAAAGTTTGTTAATGACCCGTTTGTAAATATCCCCAACGCTAAAATGTACAATACCGGCGACCTTGGCCGATTTTTGCCGGATGGCGAAATTGAATGCCTTGGCCGCGTGGATGCGCAGGTAAAAATTCGTGGTTACCGCATTGAAACCGGCGAAATTGAATACCAATTGGTAAACAGCGCCGGAGTTAAGGAAGCAGTTGTACTGGCCAAATCCGATAGCTTCGGTATCGATAAGCTGGTGGCTTTTGTTGTAGCCCCAAATGTTGAAAACGAAGCCGACCAGGCACAAAGCTGGAAAGAAATATTGAAGGACTCGCTGCCCGATTACATGGTGCCCGACAATTTTATATTTCTCGACGAGATGCCATTAACGCCAAACGGCAAGGTTGATAAAAAGGCCCTTGGTAAAGTAGGTGTATTAAAGATTGACGCAGGACTAAGTTACCAGCAACCACGTACCGACGTGGAGAAGATGGTAGCCGATATCTGGACCGAATACCTGGGTGTAGAGAAAGTTGGTGTTTACGATAATTTCTTCGAGTTGGGTGGTCACTCGCTGATTGCTGTGCAGGTAATGACCCGTATTGAAAAGGAAACCGGCAAACGCCTGCCACTATCTGCCCTGTTTGAAACGTCGACAGTTGAAAAGCTGGCGCTGATGCTGGAGCTGGATGGTAAATCCATTACCTGGGATTCGCTGGTGCCGATTAAACCTAAAGGCACAAAAATGCCGTTATACATGGTCCACGGCGCAGGATTGAACGTATTACTATTCAATACCCTGGCAATGCACATGGATGACGACCAGCCCGTTTACGGCTTGCAGGCTAAGGGCCTCGACGGTGTGGAAGAGCCGCTGGGCAGCATCGAAGAGATTGCCGCGCATTATATCGACTCCATCATGGTGCAAAACCCAACAGGGCCTTATGCATTGGCAGGATATTCATTTGGTGGTATTATCGCCTACGAAATGGCAAGGCAGTTTGAAGCGCTTGGCAAAGAGGTAAAGGTTTTGGCAATGTTCGATACCTATGCATACCGCTCACCGCATCATGACCCATACTTGATAAAAATGGCTAAACGTGCCAGGTTCTTTAAGGATAAAATTGCCTACGCGCTCTCCTCGCCAAGCGGTATTATGGAGACCATTTCTGAGAAAAAGACATCGCTTAGTCGCCGGGCCAAACGCATCTGGTGGCGGTTTAAATATGGCAAAGAGCAAAAACAGGAAGGTTTCTTCGGCTATTCGAACAAAATAGATGAGATGAACAACGTGGCAGAAAAACGCTACCAGCTGAAGCCTTACGATGTTGCCGTTGAAGTTTTCCGCGCGGAAACTAAAACTTTCTACATGGATGATTTTGAATACCTGGGCTGGAAACCATACGCATTAAAGGGTGTAAATATCCATCCTATCCCGGGTGAGCACAATACCATCTTTAAAGCGCCGAACGACATAAAATTTGCAAGGGTGCTGCAAAAGTGTTTGGATGACGCTGCAAAAAGGTAACCAGTATCGCGGAGAACATAGGAAAGGAGCGCGGGATCGCAGATGTTAGCAGATGTCGCTGATTACGCAGATGCTTAGTTAAGAAGTTTATTATCAGCGTCATCAGCTTCATCTCTTTACATCTGTGGTCATTTTTTTCGCGCTCCCGGTCTCTTATTAATATCTCTGTGATTACCTTCACCGATCAATAGTTCATGAGCGCGATTACGATTACTAATAAGTTTATCACCGATATCGATTGGCTGGAGCCATCTGCTTGCCCGTTTAAGGTGGGTGATGGTATCGATGTATGGAGCATAAGTTTCAACCCATTATTGCCTGTTCCGGATACCTGCCTGGCTGTTATTTCTGCCGATGACGTTGCGCGTGCAAACAAGTTCTATCAGCAAAAAGACCGTAACCGTTTTATGATTAGCCGCTGGATTTTGAGGACCATCCTGGCAAAATACATTCATTTACAACCTGTCGAAATTGAGTTTGAATCCGGGAAGAACAAAAAACCACACGTAAAAAATGCCGGCCGGCAAAATTTGCACTACAATATGTCGCACTCATCCGGCAATATTTTGCTTGCTGTTTCGGATAAGGTTTTAGGCGCCGATATAGAATTTATCAACACCGATTTTGGCTACAGCGATGTACTGGCTGATAATTTCAGCCCTCCCGAAGTTAGCTATATTAATGAAGCGGAGCACATCAATCGATTTTTTACTTTATGGACACGCAAGGAAGCCATAACTAAGGCAACAGCCCAGGGCCTTGACTGCGATTTACGGCAGCTACCTGCCCTTGACGGTCTGCACATAGTGGAAGCGGGCATCATCGCATCGGATGATGACTGGCTGATTAACAGCTTTCTTATAGGTGAAAAATATGCTGCGAGCATTGCAAGTAGTGTATCTCCGGGGGCTTTGCAGTTTTTTCAGCTCGATGCAACGAGCGGCGAACTTCCATTCTAACTAAATAAATCATCTCATTTATCCACAAAAATAATATCGGCATCAGTCCGTTGATAGTTATTGGTTAAATGTTTATAAATACATGGTTATATTTTTTTTTGAATAGGTATTTTTATAGCATAAAAAGTAAAGGAAAAACTAATACGTTCGTTATTTCGGGTTAAGGCCTTGCTTAAAAATTAAGGCGATAATTGGTTGTTTTGCTAAACCTTTTCGTTAAAAATTACGTAATCAGGTCAAATTGGTGATAAATTATTAGCACATGAAAAAGAGGTTACTGATTGTTGACGATGATCTGAGTATTTTGAAGCTCCTGAATTTTATTCTCTCAAAAGATTACGAAATAGTGGTACGGAATAACGGGATTGATGCCTTTAGCTGGCTTGAGGATGGCAATGTTCCGGAGTTGATTATCTCAGATTTACAAATGCCTTATTTTGACGGGCAATCATTCATAAAAAATGTAAAAATAAGCGGCCTGTTTCGCGATATTCCTATCATTATGCTTTCGGCAGCGCATGATTTGGATGAGCAGGTTGCCAATATGCCATTCCAGGTTGACGGCTATATGCCAAAACCTTTTAATCCTGCATCATTAAAATCAGCAATCAATCAAGTAATCAGCATTTATGACGAATCCCATAGCAACTGAATGGAATGAGAATGCAGGTTCGCACACGAAGATAGCTTACGCCGGCTCGGACTTAAAGGAGCTGGTATCGACGGAGCTTAACCCCTATTTTCAAATTTCGTATAGTAACTCCCTTACCCAACTGGAAGAACACCTGGGCAATCAGTCTATTTTAACCCTCCCCGAAATTATTTTGATGGAGGTTGACCAGCACGGGGAATGCTTTGAGCTGATTGAGCGTTTGAAGGGAAATTTCCTGTTCAACGGCTTAATCATCGTTTTACTTTCACTATCAAATGACAAGGACCTGCGGCAGCGTGCAAGCCAGCTGAAGGTACATGATTTTTATATTTATCCCTTCCCGCTGAGCGACCTGCGTGAACGGTTAAACTTCCTGGTAAAGTTTAAGCTGATAAAGCCTAAGCTGGCCGAAATTTCAAAAGAAGTTGACATTAAATATCACATGCCGGTGGGCAAAAGATTGATGGACCTGGTTATCTCCGGGCTGATGATTTTATTCCTCTCGCCGATTATGCTTATTGTGGTTATTGCCATCAAATTGGGCTCAAAAGGGCCTGTAATCTACAAAAGCAAGCGTGTTGGTACCGGTTATAAAACCTTCGATTTTTACAAATTCAGGTCTATGCGCACCGATGCGGATAAATTGTTGGTGGAGTTATCAACACAAAATCAGTATGCAAACGAGGATGGAGGCACAAAAGCGGCATTTGTTAAAATTAAAGATGACCCGCGGGTAACTAAACTCGGCAAATTTTTACGAAATTCGAGCCTCGACGAGTTGCCTCAACTCTTTAACATTTTGTTGGGCGATATGTCGTTGGTTGGTAACAGGCCATTGCCGGTTTATGAGGCTGAAATGCTTACATCAAACGAGTGGTCGATGCGGTTTTTAGGCCCTGCCGGTTTAACCGGTTTATGGCAGATAACCAAGCGGGGCAAAGCGGATATGTCTGAACGTGAAAGAAAGAAATTAGATAACTTTTACGCGCAGAACTATTCTATTTGGCTTGATTGGAAAATCCTTATCAGAACGGTACCAGCAGTTTTTCAGAAAGAAAAAGTGTAAAAAAATGTATAATAAATTAAAGATTGTTTGCTTATCTGTATTTATTTCAATTTTAGCCGGTGACGTCGTCTACGCTCAGCAGGAAAGCCTGTTTAAAGATTTATCGTATCAATACCTCGAAAAATTAATAGCTGCAGCCAAAAGAAATTACCCGGAAGTACAGGTCAAACAAAGGCAGGTTGAGATTGCCCGGAGTACCTTTCACCAGTCGAATTTTGGCTGGCTCGAGGCTTTCAGTGCATCGTACATATACAGTCCGCAAACGTCATTAAATCTTACTAATCCAACCGTATTTAAAGGCTACCAGTTGGTGGCCTCTGTTAGTTTAGGGTCTTTATTTGAACGCCCATACACTATTCACAACGCACGGTTAGCTGTTAAGGTAGCCGAAGCACAGCAACAAGAATATTTTCTGACTTTGGAAGCTAATGTAAAGCGTGCGTATTTCGCTTATATAGCTGCTCAAACTGACTTACGAAATAAGGTTACCGCAGTAACCAACGCCGAAACCGCCGTAAAAAACCTTAAATACACTTTTGAAAAAGGTGAGACTTCGTTTGATGTGTATAACGCCGCATTAAACAACCTGTACAATCAAACGTCGTTCAGGATCCAGGGCGAGTTAAATGTTTTTAACGCCAAAACCAGCATTGAGGAGCTTATAGGGGACAAGTTGGAAAGCATTAAATAGGTGAATGGAATTATCGGGCTATTTTAAACTTTTAAGAAAATACATACTTATAATTGCTATCGTTGTTATCGCGGCGGTAGTGGCGTCATATTTCCTTGTCAAAAATCTACCTGACGAATATAAGTCGCAGACACAGATTGCCACAGGTATAGTTGATGCCTCGTCCCACATACTTGATAAAACGGACGGGCCCCAAGCCCAAAGCGACCAGATAACCCGTGAGTTCAGTAACCTGATGGAAATCATCAAGCTGAAAAAGCTGATTGACCAGGTATCGTACCAGCTGGCTATTCACGATTTGAGCAGCCCCACTCCTTTCCGCAGGGTTGGCCGCGATTTCAAGGACCTGAGCCAGGCAGCAATAGACCACGCACTTAAGGTTTACCGGGCTAAACTGGTAACCGGCGAGCCACTGTCGTTATATAACAAAGATGAAAACGGCTTAAATCAGCTGCTTATCTCGTTTCGTTACGACGAGCGTTCGCTGAGAAAAAACCTTGAAGTTTCGCGCGAAGAAGAGAGCGATTTTATTACCATAACCTATTCATCCGAAAATCCGCAGCTATCAGCTTTTGCAGTAAATACGCTTGCAAAGGAGTTTTTGGATTATTATTCGGTTAACATTAAAAAAAATGAATCGAGTGCGTTGGATTTCCTGGCTAACTTACTGGAGCAAAAAAAAACCGCGCTGGATGCAAAAAAAGACGAGCTGCAGCAATACAAGATAAAAAACGGCATCCTTAACCTGGAGGACCAGTCGAAAACGATATTTGCGCAGATATTGGCCTATACTGACAAAAAGCTCGAAAACCAACGTAACCTCGCTGCCAACGAAGGAGCCCTCCAAGGCGTGCTGGCTAAGTTCGACCCAAAAAGCCGTAAATATATCGAGGCATCTGTCAATCAAAACAATACCGAAATAGCCAGCCTGAACCAGCAGTTGGTAGCCGCAAATGACGAATATGTTCATGCTGGTTTTAATCCCAAGCTGAAGCCAATGGTTGATTCGCTGCAGGATGAACTGGTGAAAAAACTGCACGCCACATCGGACAAATATATTGTCGACCCGCGCATTGGCAAAGATGCCCTGGTAGTACAGGCCCAAAACCTGGAAGTAACGCGGGATTTAGCCAAATACAGTGAGAAATCAATCAACCGGGAACTGGCCGACCTGAATGCAAAGTTTGCGAGACTGGTACCATTTGACGCAACAGTTAAAACCTATGAATTCGATATCGACATTGCCAGTAAAGAATACCTGGATGTATTGAATAGGTATAACGCTGCTAACGTACAGTCTAAATTCTCGATAAAACTGTCACAAATTCAGCCGGCAACTCCGGACATAGCACAGCCGTCGAAAAAAATATTTTTGATTGCACTTACAGGCATAGCGGTGTTGATGATATGCCTGCTCATCCTGTTCGTGATGTTTTACCTGGACGATAACGTTGCTGAACCGTCCCAGTTGGTATCGCGCACCAATTTGCCGATGCTCGGTACGCTGAACCTGATAAAAGGCCCGAAACCTGAGCTGCGTAAACTTTGGGACGTAGAGCACAGGAACAAGATGCTGCAATATAAAGAGTTACTGCGTTCTGTACGGTTCGAGATTGACCAGGAGCTAAAAGGAGAAAAGGTATTAGGTGTTACAAGTATCGGTGTTGGCGAAGGTAAAACTTTGATTGCAACCAGCCTGGCTTATGCCTACAGCTCGATAAACAAAAAAGTATTGCTGATTGACGGTAACTTTAATAATCCGTCTATCACCCGCGCCATACAGCCCACGCTTTTTGTTGAAGATTATTTCCGGTCGACATCATACACCCAAACCGATAACGCAAAAATTGTGGTTATGGGTAACCAGGGCAATGACGTTACCTTGCTGGAAATTAACAGCGAGCAGGAAATACAATATATTATCGACCAGTTAAAACAGCGCTACGATATAATTATAATAGACTTGCCGCCGCTTAATGCACTTAACAAAGCCAAAGAGTGGATATTGTTTGCTAATAAAACAGTAGCCGTTTTTGAAGCGAACAAGAATATTAAAGGTTCGCATAAAGACCACATCGATTATTTGCGGACGCTGAAAGGCAAGTTTGCAGGCTGGATTATGAACAAGGCTACTTTTATAGCGTCATCAAAAAAGAGCCAGAAATAACAATTGGCCATTTTAATTCATTTTTTTGACTACCCGGTATGAGGCTTGAACCCAAAAAGGAGGCGACTGAAGACCCAATAGACCAATTAAGTACTATACAGCGGCGCTGCTATTATATAGCGGTAACGGGTGCTTTCGTAAGCATTTTTTTCTGGGCGATAAAGATTCTTTTTCTATAAAATCGCGCTTATGCAGGATGACAGGATAAGAAATATTGCGCCGAAAAGAACAATCTGGGAAAACCTGGTACACCATAAGTTTTCAAAGCCCGTGGTTATTTTCTTCCTGCTGCTTACGGCGCTTTGCGTAAGTTTTTTAATAGCGCGGCAGGGTGTGGTAATGGGGTTCCTGATTATTGGGCTTACCCTTGGCGCGCCACTGCTTTATGTTGCTGTAGCCGTTCCCCGTGTTGGGATAGTGATGTTCATCATTATTTCTTTTTTCATCAACTACCAGGCGATACTGGGCCTTGTACCACCTGACACGCCCATCGGCCTGGTGATGGACATAATGACCTACCTGTTGATACTGGGATTCTTCGTTAAACAAAAAAACGAAAAAGACTGGAGCTATTTCAAAGACCCCATAAGCTACTTTATTTTAATATGGCTCGGCTATAATATGCTGGAGGTAATTAACCCTGCCGCATCTTCTGTACTGGCCTGGGTCTATACGGTACGTACAGTGGCATTTATGATGCTGTTATACTTTGTATTTACTTTCCAGATACGGTCAAAAGGCTTTATAAAAACGCTTTTTAAGCTCCTGCTGTTGCTGGAATTGATATCAGCGATGGCTGCATTTATACAGGAAAAAATCGGCTTTTTCGGATTTGAAAACCGCTGGTTAAATGCCGAACCTTTGCGTTTACAATTGTTATTTATTGCCGGGCACATGCGTAAATTCGGCATATTTTCAGACCCGGTTGTGTTTGCCTACAACATGGTGGCAGCAGCTATTCTATGCTTTTCTCTGCTGTTTACAGATACCAGGCTATGGAAGAAAGTGATATTGGTGTGCCTGATGTGCTTTTATTTAACGGTGATGCTGTACTCGGGTACGCGCGCAGCGTACGTATTACTGCCCGCCGCGCTTGGCATGGTGGCAATCCTGAAATTTAACCGTAAAGTGATGGTGTTTGCCATTGCGGGCGGCTTGTTTTTGGGCTTCCTGATAAAAGTGCCTACCTCTAACCCGGCGCTGGCACGCTTTCAGTCGGCGTTTAATCCATCTAAAGACGCTTCGTTCAACGTGCGCGCGGAGAACCAGCGGCGCATAAAGCCCTATATCCTCTCCCACCCGATGGGCGGTGGTTTGGGCTCGGTAGGTATTTGGGGGCAGCGTTTTTCGCCGGGCTCTTTCCTTTCAAAGTTTCCGCCGGATAGCGGCTATGTGCGCGTTGCTGTTGAAATGGGCTGGATAGGCCTATTGCTTTTCTGTGCATTTAACTTTGTAATTCTGTGGAAAGGTATAAAGTACTACTATATTATTAAAGACCCGGACCTGAAGACCTTCTGCATGGCGATGGTTTTAATAATTTTTGCGCTCGATATTGGTAACTATCCGCAGCAGGCATTCGTACAATACCCCACCAACATCCTGTTTTATTTGGCCATGGCTATAATAAACGTTACGATGCGGTTGGATAAACAGAAAAACGAATTGCAGACCCAATAATCCGGGGCTGATTTATGGTGTAATAAACCAATTGAATGTCATTACTTTCAACAATTAAATCGAACCCGCGGCTCAAAAAACTTGTCCATTGGATGATAATACCCCATGGCCAGGCCAGGCCAAGGAGATGGGTGCGTTGGTTTGTAACCCCTTTTATCCATAAACGAGGAAAAAATACCACCATCAGGTTCAGCAGCCGCATGGATATTTTTCCGTTCAATAAATTCGAGATAGGCTCGGACTGTATAATTGAAGATTTTGCTACTGTTAACAATGGCGTTGGTGATGTTATCATCGGCAACAATTGCGGCATTGGCCTGAGCAACGTTATTATCGGCCCGGTTACTTTGGGTAACTATGTAATGCTGGCCCAAAACATCGTGATATCCGGCCTTAACCATGGCTATGAGGATGTTACTACGCCGCCCCGCATACAAAAAGTAGTAACTAAACAAATAACTATAGAAGATAATGTTTGGATAGGTGCAAATTGCACCATAACCGCCGGTGTTACCATCGGCAAACACGCTGTTATTGGAGCAGGCAGCGTGGTGACAAAAGATATACCCCAATTTTCTGTCGCAGTAGGTAATCCTGCCCGTGTCATCAAAAAATACGACTTCGAAACAAATACCTGGGGAAAAGTATAATGTCTGTAAGCAAAAAGTTAATCAACAAACATACGCTCTCATTAGCCAGCAATGCCGTTATGCCTGTTGTAGGCATGGTGACTGTAGGCTTGCTTGCCCGGTACCTTACCGCCGGCGACATGAGTAACTGGGTATTGTTTTTAACGACATTTACGCTTGCCAATTTGTTCAGAAGCGGCTTTTTGCAAACATCGCTTGTAAAGTATTATTCAGGGGCTGATGCGGAACGCACCAAAATTGTTGCCGGCTCCACCTGGTACATCGGCTTTATGCTCACAGCATCGCTTGCTGTAGTAAGTATTATTATACTGGTTTTTTACAAAGGCGAGCCTACCATAGTATTAGCTTCTAAATGGTTTGCAATTATATTCTTCAGCACCTTGCCCTCAAGCGTTGCCCTTTGGATATTACAGGCCGAAGAGCGCTTCGACCGTATTTTTATACTTCAGTTGATATGGCAGGGATGTTTCCTGGTATTGATTATCTTCCTGATTGCTATTCACCGGATCAGCTTTCCTATCGTAATCATCGCCTATTGCTCAACCGCCATGATAACCAGCCTTTTCTCTATGGCGACCGGCTGGGCTAAAATGAATACCATCAAGTATAAAACCAGCGAATGTGTTATGCAACTGACCAATTTTGGCAAATACAGCGTTGGCACTTCCGTTGGCTCGTATATGCTTCGCGGCTCCGACACTTATATCATTAAGTTTATGTTTGCCGACCCGATTGTGGTTGGTATTTATTACCTGCCGCAGCGATTAATGGAAGTTATTGAAGTTCCGTTAAGAAGTTTTGTGGCCACTGCCCTGCCTGCCATGTCAGCAGCGGTTAACCGCGATGACATGAAGCATTTAACTTATATCCTGAAAAAATATGCAGGTATACTCACCATGCTGATACTACCGCTTACCATAGGCTCATTTATTTTTGCTGATTTGGTAATCGATATTTTAGGCGGCCATAAATATGCGCACACCAATGCGTCGAACATCTTCCGCATTTTTATGTGCTACGCGCTATTTATGCCGGTCGACCGCTTTTTTGGGATTACCCTCGACATGCTAAACAAACCCCACATCAACATGACCAAAGTGATGATTATGCTGGTGGTAAACGTGGCAGGCGATTTTGCAGGTATAGCCATCTTTCATAATTTATATGGGGTGGCCTTATCGTCAATACTCACATTCCTGGCAGGTGTACTTTATGGCTACTGGGTGTTACGCAAACATCTTAATTTCACGCTGTGGGGCATCATGAAGATGGGATTTTTGGAAAGCCGTATACTCGCCACCGAGTTACTTGCCAAATACCGCCGGAAGAATGCCTGACATTGTTAGCTTTGTACATTAAATACCCCTATTTTATACATGAGCTTAAAAAATCAAAACATCGTGATTCTTTCACAGATGCAGTTTGATGGTAAGCTGGAATCGACCAACTATACCATGGCCAAGCATCTGGCGAAAGATAATTTCGTTTACTTTGTAGACCGCCCCTACACTTGGCGCGACTACGCGAAATTTAAAAATACACCTGAATTTAAACGGCGGCAGCCACATTTCTTCTCAGCCGATAACTGCATTATCGATACGGAAATACCGAATCTTAAAGTCGTTATCTGCCCTCCCTTGCCCTCTATTAATGCATTACCGGAAGGTAAATTTTACCGGATGATGCTAAAATTTAATGAGTCGATAGTTGGGACAAGGATAAAGAAGGTTATTGAGCGACTGAACATAACCGATTATATCTTCATTAATTCCTACAACTATACGCTGCCGACGGTTCATAAAATGCTAAAACCATCGCTGAGCGTTTACCATTGTGTGGACCCGCTGATAGAGCCGTACCAGCTTAAACACGGGCTGACGTCAGAAGACATTGTAGTTCAAAATGTGGATATGGTTATCAGCACCAGCAAAGAGCTGTGCAACAAAAAGGCCTTGCTGAACAAGAACTCCTATTTTATACCTAATGCGGCGAACATCAGCCATAGCTCAAAAACACTTGACCCGGATTTGGATGTATCAGAAATTATAAAGGATATCAAAAAGCCGGTTATCGGTTATTTTGGCGCCATTGAACGGCGGATTGATTACGACATGATGCAGGAACTTTTTGCTGCTAACCGCGATAAGAGCTTTGTAATGGTAGGCCCAATCGACCGCTATTATATTAAGCAAGAAGAATATAAAGCGCCGAATCTCCAGCTTACCGGCCCAGTTCCTTACAGCGAAATGCCTGCTGTGCTTAAAGGATTTGATGTGGCCATTATTCCGTTTAAAAAAGACGAAGTGAGCAGCGACATTTTTCCGCTGAAGCTTTTTGAATACCTTGGCTCGGGCAGGCCGGTAGTATCGACAGATTTTAACCCGGACCTAAAAGATTTCACGCATGATACCGTTAGCTATTGTAGCAACACGGCGGAGTTTTCGGCAGCGATTGAGGTAGCTTTAAAGGACACGCCTGAATTACAGCAAAAACGGCTGGATGTGGCTGCCGACAATACCTGGGAGCACCGAATAACCGAGATAAAGGATTTATTGAAAAAAAATTTCGACCGTAAAAAAGCGGGAGCATTGATTTGATGTAGTTCGAAACCAGTGAAGTCCGCAAAGCCGGGAAGAAGTTGCAATTGGTATTTCGGGAAACGCGTAAGTTGTAAGGAAGTATAAAAAAACGCGATAAAACCCAACCGTTTTGGTTAAAGCTTACGTATAATGCTAAACGTATGGAAATAGTCAGATATATTTTAGCAATAATTACATCGATAATCTTCATTTACCTGGGGATATACAGCCTTTACCTGTTTGTATTTTCTGTATTGGGTAAGCTTGTGCCGGTTAAAGTACCGCCCCGCAGCGCCAATCTGTCGAAGTTTGTTATATATATATGCTCCTATAAAGAGGATGCGATTATTTTGAACTCGGCGGCCGCGGCCTTGACACTTGATTATCCCAAAGAGCTTTTCCACGTTTGTGTAATTGCCGACTCGCTTCAACCCGAAACGGTTGCCAAACTAAAGCAAATGCCATTACAGGTTTTAGAAGTTGTTTTCGAAAGCAGCACCAAATCAAAAGCATTACATAAAGCTATCGAAAATACAGCGCCGGGATTTGATGCTGCCGTTGTATTTGATATTGACAACATTGCTGCGCCGGATTACCTGTACCACATTAACGATTACCTGCAGGCCGGTGAAAAGGTGGTACAGGGCCATCGCGTGGCTATGAACACTAATACATCCGTAGCGATACTTGATGCCATAAGCGAGGAAGTAAATAACCATATCTTCCGCAAATCGCAACGCGTATTTAATCTTTCGGCTGCTATTATCGGCTCAGGTATGGCTTTAAATTATAAGACTTTTACCGACGTGATGCTGCGCATTGATGCGGTTGGCGGTTTTGATAAAGAAATGGGGCTGCTGCTTACCAACGACAAGATTACCGTTGCTTATGCCGATGCTGCACTGGTTTATGACGAGAAAGTTGCCAACAAAGAAGTATTTAAAAAACAACGCAAACGCTGGCTCTCCGCACAATTTAGTTTGTTAGGAAAATACGGCCGTACCGCCTTTTCAGCCTTTTTTAAAGGCAAGTTTGATTATTTGAACGAGGTTTATCAATTGTCGATATTACCGCGCGTGCTAATGCTTGGTCTGATGCCTTTTATGCTGGTGGTGTCGCTGCTGTTGCCGGGTATTGGTCCTGATTGGCATCTTTGGCTGCTTGCTACCGTTTGTTGTTACGCCGGCATATTGATTGCAATACCAATAAGTTTTTACAATAAGGATTTTTTCGGTGCCTTGATGCGGATCCCGGTTATCTTTTTTACGATGCTGCTATTGCTGTTCAAGTTAAAAGGAGCAAACAAAAAATTTATCCACACACCTCATACACAAACCGTTAAATAAGTATTCCCGATTGTAATATTTTAGTTACTTTAAAAAGGAATATCATATATTTAAACAGAAATTAGAGTTATAATTGAACCCGCCAACTGGAATAACAGAAATGAGTGCCCCTGTATATACCGATAATATTAACAGCCGAGACGACACTTTTGTAAACTACCCTAAAGATAAAGCACTGGTATATTTTATAAATGACTGTGCTAAAAAACACGCGGGAAAAATTGCAATCAGGTTTAAAGAGCTTAATATTACGTATGAGGAACTTTACGAAAGCTCAAATAAGCTTGCCAAAATCTTAATCGGTAATGGCATCAAACCCGGAGATATTATCGGCCTCGCGCTGGACCGCTCGCCGGAAATGATCATATCTATCCTCGCTATTTTAAAATCGGGTGCTGCTTACGTGCCGCTCGACCCTGAATATCCAAAAGACAGGATAGAGTTTATGCTGGAGGATTCATCTGCAAAAATCCTGTTAACGTCCGAAAAATATCATAATCACTTTACTACCGGCGCAGAAGAAGTACTGATTGAACAGGCCCTTACCAAGTTCAGCAGCTATAGCGGTGATGAACCGACCGTTAAAATAAGTGGCGATAACCTTGCTTATGTGCTTTATACCTCCGGCTCAACCGGTAAACCGAAAGGCGTACAAATAAGGCATTATAACCTGGTAAACTTTCTGCTGAGCATGCAGAAGGAACCGGGAATGACTGCCGACGACAAAATCCTAACGGTCACCACTATCTCTTTCGATATTTTCGGCCTGGAGCTGTACTTGCCGCTCATCAGCGGAGCTGAAATAACGCTTACCGACTCTGATACTGCAAAAGATGGCCGCCTGCTTTATGATATTGTAAAAAATGATGGCATTACCTTTATGCAGGCCACGCCTTACACCTGGCGCATGATGCTGGAAGCAGGCTGGGAAAATCAGTTGCCGTTAAAAATTCTTTGCGGCGGCGAAGCATTACCCAAAGACCTGGTAGGTAAACTTACACCGCGTGTAAAAGAGCTTTGGAATATGTACGGCCCGACGGAAACTACTATCTGGTCGACCGTTAAATTGATAACAACTGACGAAAATATCACTATCGGTAAGCCTATCGCTAATACACAGGTTTACATTGTAGATGAGCAAATAAATATATTACCGGATGGCGAAATTGGTGAAATCATTATCGGCGGAGACGGCGTCGCAGCAGGTTACCTTAACCGCGCAGAATTAACTAACGAGAAATTCATCGATAATCCTTACTCAGGTACTCCCGGTGACAAAATGTACCGCACCGGCGACCTTGGAAAATACAAGGAAGACGGCGATATAGTTTGCCTTGGCCGAATGGACCACCAGGTAAAGGTGCGCGGTTACCGCATCGAGCTGGAAGAAATTGAGCACGCCCTGGTAAAAGATGAGGGTATTAAGCAAGCGGTGGTTATCGCCCGTGAAGACACACCCGGTGACCCGCGTTTGGTTGGTTATGTAGTACTTGCGGAAGCGGCAACCGCCGACCAGTTTAAAGAGAAGGTACCGGGCTGGCAGGAAGCCATGCTGGCGGTGCTGCCCGAATATATGGTGCCGGATGATTTTGTGCAGATGGAAGCCATACCTATTACGCCAAATGGCAAAATAGACCGTAAGGCACTGCCAAAGCCGGATTACAATGTTATTACCCGTCGTGGCGAGTATGTTGCGCCGCGTACAGAACTGGAAAGCCAGGTCGCTGAAATCTGGCAGGAATTGATGGGACTGGAAAAAATCAGCATTTACGATAACTTTTTTGAGCTTGGCGGACGTTCGTTAGTAGCCGTGCAAATAATGGCACGCATCGAAAAGCTGACCGGTAAACGCCTCCCCCTGGCTACACTGTTTGAACATTCTACCATCGAAAAACTATCACTTGTGTTAAATATAGATTCTAAGTCGATAACATGGGACTCGCTCGTGCATATTAAGCCAAATGGCTCAAAAATGCCGTTGTATATTGTACATGGCGCGGGCTTGAATGTGCTTCTGTTCAACGCACTGGCGATGAATATGGACGAGGATCAACCGGTTTACGGCCTGCAGGCACGCGGCCTTAACGGTATAGACGAGCCTTTGGATGTGATGGAAGAAATTGCTGCCAATTATATTTCCGAAATTCTGGCGCAAAACCCCGATGGCCCTTATGCTTTAGCCGGCTATTCGCTGGGCGGTACTATCGCGTACGAAATGGCCCGGCAAATGATTGAAATGGGTAAAGATGTAAAAATGCTGGCCGTATTTGATACTTACGCCAAGCAGACCGATATTTTCGACCCACCGGTAAAAAGATATTTTAATCGGGGAAGGCTATTCTTTATGAAGTTGTTCAACAGCTTTGTGTTGCTTGCCGAAGACCCCAAACGTACATTCGAGTATAAAAATGAGTTGGTGCGTCGCCGTATTATCCGGTTGTGGTGGAAGGTGACCGGAAAATCTGAAAAACAAACCGGCTTTTTTGCTTACGATAACGAAATTGATGAGGCCAGCGCAAAAGCGAAACGAAATTACTTTCAAAAACCGCTGGATATCGCCGTAGACCTGTTCAAGGCGAAAAAACGTACCTTTTATATGGACGACTACCAATTTATGGGATGGAAAAAATTCGCCCTCAAAGGTGTAAACGTTCATGATATACCTGGCGAGCACAATACCATATTCGCCCCGCCAAACGATAAGGAATTTGCCGTTGTATTGCAGAAATGCCTGGACAGGGCCGCCAAACAATAATGCCGCTAACCGGGATGAAAGTATCCATTATCACCGTAAATTTTAATCAGCCTAAAATAACTGAGGAGTTGCTGCAAACTATTCCACAGCGGGATGATTTCGAAGTTATTGTGGTTGATAATGGCAGCACTGTTATTGCACCGGATAATTGGCAGTCAAAATATCCTCACGTTAAATTTATCCGCTCTGAAAAAAACCTGGGCTTTGCAGGGGGTAATAACCTGGGGGTAAAAGAAGCCACCGGCGATTATCTTTTTTTCGTTAACAACGATACCGAGTTTACCGACGGGCTGACGGATAAACTGACATCTGTAATGGACGCCAACCCGGCCATCGGCGTGATATCGCCGATGATAAAATATTATTCGGATAAGGATTTAATCCAGTACGCAGGCTACACGCCCATGAATTATTATACGTGCCGCAACAGTTGCATCGGCCTAAAGGAAAGAGATAACGGGCAATTCAACAACATCACCGCCCCTACCGCCTATTGCCACGGCGCCGCCATGATGGTACGCAAAGAGGCAATTGAAAAAGCGGGCATGATGAGCGAAAACTTCTTCCTGTATTATGAAGAGGTGGACTGGTGCGAGCATATTAAACGAGCAGGTTACGAAGCATGGGTTTGTACGGACGCTGTTATCTTTCATAAGGAATCGGTATCGGTAGGTAAAAAAAGTAAGTTGAAGGAATACTTCATGAACCGGAACCGCATTCTTTTTATTCGCAGGAATGCCACATTCTTCCAAAAAATAATTTTCTATATCTATTTTATTTTATTGGTAACCCCGCGCAACGTATTGGCGTATATAAAGGCCAAAAACCGGGATTTTATACCGATGCTGTTTAAAGCCACCTGGTGGAATATCACACACGGCAAAAACAGCAGCAACCTGGGTTACCCCATCAATTCAATAAAATGAAAATCGTATTCTGGCTCAGCTTCTTCATCGTATTTTACACCTTTGCCGGTTACGGTATCTTCCTGTACTTTTTAATTAAGATAAAAAGGGCGGTAAAAGGTCGTCCGCCAATCCCCGCTACCGATGCAGACACGCTGCCGGAATGTACTTTGGTAGTCGCCGCCTATAACGAGGAAAGCTACATGGAGGCAAAAATTGCCAACTGTCTGGCATTGAATTACCCGACAGGAAAGCTGAAGCTTTTGTTTGTAACAGATGGTTCTTCGGATAAAACGCCGGAGATTATTTCAAAATACCCGCAGGTACAATTACTGCACCAGCCACAGCGTGCGGGTAAAATTGCAGCCGTACATCGCGCGATGGAATATGTGAATAGTGAGATTGCTGTTTTTACCGATGCGAACACTTTTTTAAATGCCGATGCCATCATCAATATTTGCAGGCATTATGCCGATAATACAGTTGGTTGTGTTGCCGGCGAAAAACGCGTGCAGATTGATGAAAGCGCCGATGCCAGTGCGGCCGGTGAAGGTTTTTACTGGAAATACGAATCGGCACTTAAGAAATGGGATTCGGAGCTTTACTCAGTTGTGGGAGCTGCCGGTGAGCTATTCAGCGTGCGGCGTTCGCTTTACCAGGATGTACCTGCCGATACCGTGCTGGACGATTTTATGATATCGATGCTGATAGCCGCTAAAGGCTACCGTATAGTTTACGAACCGAATGCGTATGCCATTGAAAATGCATCAGAAAACGTATCAGAAGAATTGAAACGAAAGATAAGAATAGCGGCAGGCGGTATACAATCAATTCTTCGATTAAAGCAGCTTTTCAATCCATTTAAATACCCGGTATTATCTTTTCAGTATATCAGTCACCGTGTTTTGCGGTGGACAGTTACGCCTTTCCTGCTCATTTTGATATTTCTGCTGAATGCATTCCTGCCGAATACAGCACTATACAATGGCTTGTTTATTGCACAAATAGTATTTTACTTCCTTGCCTTCTTAGGCTTCATTATGGAAAAAAGGCATATTCGTATTAAAGCCCTGTTTGTCCCTTATTATTTTTGTGTAATGAATTATGCGGTGCTGATGGGAATTATCCGATATTTTACAAAAAAGCAAAGTGCCGTTTGGGAAAAGGCGCAGAGGAAGCAATGAGCTTCTGGTTAGATTTGACAACTTTTAAAAAGTTGTCAAATCTGCTATTAACTCAATCATGAAACTTCAACCCATCAATAGCCTTACTAACTTTTTTGCTATCTCCATAAATAGCTAAGCCGACCAAATCCAGCCCATCGTCTTCATACTTTGCAGTTTCATCCAGGTTATCCTGCTCGTTCATAGTGCTAAACAATTCAGACGAATAAATACCGATTTTTAATTCCCGTTCCTTTGCCCGTTTAAATACCCGCTGCATTTGGGTGATATCATCCGCCTTATAGACCAACACCGGCTGCTTAAAAAATGGCAGGTAGGTATTGCCGGAAGCGGTTACCAAATGCCGGCCATGTAATTCGGGGAATTCGATAGCCACGGCACTTGATAAAAACGCAGTAACATTCAATTTTTGCCAGGTCTTCAAATCATCGCGAACGATGATAACGATTTTGCTTTCGTGCATAATTATAAATCCATTTCCATTTGAATATTGCTTCGCTCATAAGGTGAAGGGTCGCCGGTTATTTTCTTAAAGCCAAGCTTGTTGTACAGGCTAATTGCAGGTTTTAATAAGGTATTGCTTTCGAGGTAAAGCTTTGTTGCCCCCAACTCTTTAGCCTTTTGTGCGCAGGCCAAGCCCAACAGGTAACCGATGCCCTTACCCTTCGCATTCGGTGCAACACCCATTTTTGCCAGCTCATATTTGGTGTCGTCCATTGTCACAATGGCGCATGTACCTACGGGTTCTCCCTTATAAATCGCCATAAAAATATATCCGCCCTTATTTAAAATATTTTCTTCGGGATGGTCGAGGTATTTGTAATCAAAATCTTCCATCTTAAAGTATTGGGTAATCCAGTCTTCATTTAGCTTTTTGAAGGCTGCCTTGTGTTCGGGCTGGTAGGGTATAATTTTCACGTCGTTGCTTTCGCGTAATTTTCGCTGCTCCTCTACCCTCCTCATCAGGCTTTTCTGTTCCAATAAAAACTCCCATTCCTCAATCGCCTTCCATAAATTGTATTGGGTTTCTGCAAATGCGCTTTCAATGGCGGCGTTAACATCAGCGTATTGCGCCTGTATTTTTTCATTAATACTTAACCCGGTTTCGCTCAGCTTTACAAAATTCTTTCTGCCATCGCCTTTTGCGGTAGCTGCAGTCACCAGTCCTTTTTTCATCATTTCTTTTACGATGGTGCTCACCGACGGATGTGAATGACCAATTTCCACAGCTATTTCGGTGATGGATTTCTCTTCTCCGTTCGACAACGCATAATATACCGGGAACCATTTCGGCTGGATATCGATACCATAAACCGGATACACCTGCGCGGATTGCTCCGCGAACAATTCCCCCAAACGCCTTAGCCTGCTACCTAATGCCATCTTGCCGGCTTTTTCATAAATATTCATAAGTAATAAATTACGTAATCAATTACGCAAATTTAGAAAACAATATTTTATTTCAAAATTTTAGGGAGAAAATATGATGTTTAGGCGTATTTGAAAAAGATTTGACAACTTTTAAAAAGTTGTCAAATCTGAATAAGGGCCTTATTTCTGGTGCAGGCATAACCCGTTTCCATCGGGGTCTTTCACCCAGGCGAATTTACCCCAGGGCGTATCGTCAATATTACCTACATCAATTCCTTTGGCTCGGATTTCTTCTGCTTCTTTAGCGATATCATCTGTTGTGCAAATAACAGCGTGGAATTTGGCTAATGAGATGGACGCCTCGCTGCCGGGCAAACCCATCTGTGTCCAGGTTCCGCCATGACCATCCGGCGCTTCTATTATTAACTGGAAGCCGAGTTTTTGATAAAATTCCTTTGACTTTTCTGCATCCGTAACGGGCAGCATAATTACTTCTATCGATTTCATTTTATTAAGTTTGGTTTACGAAGCAAAGGTAGTTTGACCTACAACCGGCAGTAAGTGTCAAAAACGTCAATCTTACCCGTTGATTGCGACATCCTAATTTATCACTTTTGTAAACAATCAGTCAGCAGTATGAAACACGTTTCGATATTATCACTCAGTGATGCCACGCTAACCAGTATTGATAGTAGTCACCAGTTATTTAACCGGGTGAATGATTTTATGCGTTACCAGGACAAAGCGCCATTTTATAATGTAGAGGTTATCGGCCTGTCCGAAAAGATTGAGCTGGGTAACGGGCTTTATACTATCCGGACCGATAAAACCATCGATGAGGTTACCAAAACAGATGTAATTGTTATCCCACTGCTTTGCGGAGACTTCCCGAAAGCCATCACTAAAAATGAAAAATATACCGATTGGTTAATTGACCAATATCATAAGGGCGCCGAGATTGTTTGCCTGTGCGTCGGCTCTTTTTACCTGGCCTCGACCGGTTTACTTGACGACCGCAAATGTGCCGTACACTGGGCTGCAAAGAATGAATTTAAGGCGATGTTTCCGGCGGTGAAGGTTATTGACGATTCGATTATTACCGATGAGAAAGGCATCTATACGTGTGGAGGCGGTTACTCCTATCTAAACCTGCTGCTTCATATACTCGAAAAGCATTTGGGTAAGGATATTTCGATACTGGCGTCCAAGATGTTTGAGATAGATATTGAGCGCAAAAGCCAAAATCCATTTGTAATTTTTATGGGGCAGAAACGCCATGGGGATGAAGTGGTATTAAAAGCCCAGGAGCATATCGAAAATAATCCCGGCGCTGCCTTCTCTGTTGATGATATTTGTGAACGGTTTTCAATCGGGCGCAGAACATTTGAACGCAAATTCAAAAAATGCACCGGTAACTCCATAGCAGAATACATACAGCGGGTAAAGGTTGAGTTCGCCAAAAAACAACTGGAAGCCGGGAAAAAGACCGTGAATGAAATAACTTATGAAGCCGGTTATAACGACATTGACGCCTTCAGGAAAGTATTCAAAAAATTCACCGACCTATCGCCGGTGGATTATAGGAAGAAATACGCAGGTTAAACGCGTGAGAAAAAAGTTCTGCGGCTCTGTCTCTTAGCTTCGTACAGGGATAATTAATCTTGTACTGGCTGCCCAAACTGCAACAAATACCCGTTATTATCGTAGATGGCAAACTCACGCATACCATAGTCGAAGGTTTCCAAATCGTAACAAATTTGGGTGACTACTTTTAACTGGTCCCAAAGTTCGTCTACATTATTTACAGTAATATAGATAGAGCCGGTAAAGTTCGGTTTGTCGAACGGGACGTGTTCGTTGGGGTATGATATCATTATTTCCACTTCATCGCGCGATAGTGTCGCCCAGTTTCCGTCCTCACTAATGCCGTTGCAGGTAAAGCCGAGCATCTCAATATAAAATTCGATGGTAAATTTTACTTGTTTGGTGTAAAGTATAGGCCTTAACGCGGTTAGCTTCATAACGCTAAATTATGTTAATTTAACGTAAAAGCAATAGTTGGTGGACGTTAAGACTTTTTATTCTATTCCATCAATAATCGCTTTCGCGCCTGCCACATCCAGCCCTGCCAAATCATTGTAAGCCTGGGTGAGCTGTTGTTGAACGGTTTTATTTCCTGCATACTTTTTTCGCAGGGTGTACCATTTGTAAATCAGCTTCAATTCAACATCGGTATAGCTTACGCCGGTGTATTGTTGAATGGCCTGTAAAAGACTGAAGCCTAGCTCCTGTGTCGGCTCAATCATTGTGCCTTCGCCATAGTCGTTCCAGGTGATGAGCTGCAAGTAGTTTGTACCATTGGTTTTAGCGAGGTTAAGGGTGGCCTGCAGGGTGGCAGCGCCATTATGGTCAATCACAAAAAGCGTATTACCCCATCCGCCGGATTTATAAAAGTCTTTAAAGCCGGGATAGGCGCCTGCTATATAAGGCTTTGCCGAAGATTGCTTTTGATAAAAGTTCTTTAGGTTATCCAGGTTATTTGCCTGCACCCATACAAACTCACCCACGCCGGAGCTACCGGATAACTGTCCATGATCCTGCAAAGGAAAAAAGTCAGGTTTGGTGGAAAGATTGGAGAATGCTTGTTGCCAGTCATTCGGCGTACCCAGCCCCTGCGGACCGAAACATAACAACAATGGCCGGTTGTCGACCTTTATATATGAGCTACTGCTAAAATAAGCCGACTGCAAATAAGCAAAATCTTCCTTTGCCGCTTGTACGGCATCGATGCCTGCCTTCGCTTTTACCTGCGCCAGTTGTGCATCCTCATAACAAATCCCGAATTGCAGTCCGGCGGCCGGTATGTGGTTAAACAGGGAGTCGGTGTTACGTTTGTTAAGGGGATAATCATTCACGTTATGTACGCCATACCAATCCACCAGCACGCCATCAATACCGGCGTACTTCATCAGCAGTAAATGGTAATCGATAACATCCCTGTCCGAGCTGGCATACGGGCCAATCATCGGGTAAAAATAAGAAGCTATCTGGCGGCGGTCGTTACTGATGATGTCGGGGTTTTGGGTTGCCATCGTCCAGTGCGAACCCCATTTGCCATTATCCGATGTCGCTGGTGTTTCGAACCAGGGCATATAATGTACATATACCTTCTGGCTATTGGTTTTAACTACAGGTTTCGCGCCGGTTACAACGGTTACGGTAGTATCCGGTTTATCAACCGGTTTGTCCGGCTGCTTTACAGGAGTTGGCGATGTATGGCTTTTACTGCAGCCCAATAAGGGTGCGAACAGCGTAGCAATTATGATGTTCTTTAATATCATGCAATAGAATTTCTTTTATTTATAAGCTTTTAGCCCTTTATCGTTATCAGTAATTGGCCTTATACTCACTGCAGCACCTCCCCCATTTGCAAGCTTGATATTCAGCTTTGTTGCGGCGCTCACAACGTAAGAATGTATTTGATAGGCTTCCGGATTATTCTTCCAGTCGGCATCCGTGGCATCGGCATAAATGGTAGCTACATACTTTTTATCCTTGTTCAGGAAATTTAATGGCATAACGGCATTGCGCGCATTCTCATTGGTGATTGCACCTATAAACCAACTATCTGCCGACTTTTGTTTCCGAGCGATGGTGATATACTCGCCCGGTTCGGCCTCTATAATTTTTGAGTCTTGAAAATCAACCGGCACATCTTTGATGAACTGGAAAGCATCCATCCGCTTTTCATAATTTTCGGGTAAATCGGCAGCCATGGCCAGCGGACTGTACATGGTTATGTATAAAGCGAGTTGCTTGGCAAGCGTGGTATGTACCTGCCTGCCGGGCACATCAGAATAGCCTTTTATTCTAAAGATCCCCGGGGTGTAATCCATCGGGCCGCCCATCAGGCGCGTAAATGGCATTATGGTTTCGTGGTTGGGATTATTGCCATTGCTGAATGCATTATATTCGTTTCCCCGACCAGCCTCGCTGGCCAGCCAGTTTGGATAAGTGCGCTGCAAACCTGTCGGCCTTACCGGCTCGTGTGCATCGAGCATTACATGATAACTTGCAGCTTTTTCAGCTACGCGGAGATAATGGTCAACCATCCATTGCCCGTCGTGGTGCTCGCCGCGGGGGATGATTTTGCCTACGTAACCGGTTTTTACCGAGGTATAGCCGAACTTGTTCATGAACCGGAAGGCGGTGTCCATCTGCCGTTCATAGCTGGTTACCGAGCCGGAGGTTTCGTTGTGCATTATCATCTTTACGCCTTTTGATGCGGCGTAGTCCGTAATATCCTTTACATCAAAATCAGGATATGGCTTTGCAAAATCGAAGACATTCTCTTTCCAGTTACCGAACCAGTCTTCCCAGCCGGTATTCCATCCCTCAACCAAAACGCCCTGTATGCCGTTTTTGGCAGCAAAGTCGATGTATTTTCTCACGTTGGCGGTTGTTGCACCGTGGCGTCCGTTAGGGATTGGCTTGCCATCGGCGCCAAGGGTGTCCAACCTGTCGCTGTAGTTCCAGGTGCTTTTACCTGTTTGCATTTCCCACCAAACGCCCACAAATTTCATCGGCTTTATCCACGATGTATTTTCAATTTTAGATGGGTCGTTCAGGTTCAGTATCATTTTGGAAGCCAATATATCTGCCGCCTTATCACTCACTATAACAGTGCGCCACGGCGTTTTACATGGCGCGTGCATATAAGCTTTATTGCCCACAGCATCCGGAACCAGGTTTGCGGTAAGCTTAAAGGTTTTGGTATCAACATGCAGCTGCATCGAGGTATAACCTTTTAAGGCAGCCTCATGTATGTTAATATAAAGTCCGTCTGCAGTTTTCATCATCAGCGGGGTTTGTATGCCATATTTATCAGGCACTACGCGTACGGCAATATCCGTTGCGGATTTTGCCAAAACCGATGCATCAACCTGGCTCAAGGGCGATATGGTATATTGATATTCGTTGCTATCGTAATCTCCCGGTATCCAGAAGGTTTTATGGTCGCCGGTAAGGCTAAATTCTGTCAACTCATCCGACACAATAAAGTATTTCAGATTTGGCTGCTGCGGAAATTCATACCTGAAGCCTACACCATCCTCAAATACCCTGAAAACAATGTCCAACAGCCGCTTTTGCCCAGCCTGTTGTTTTAAATGAACGGTAACTTGGTCGTAATGATTGCGGATATGGCTTACCTCGCCCCAAACCGGATCCCAGGTTTCGTCAACGCTTTTGCGGTCGGTACCTGCCAGCTCAAAATGGTCGTCGAAATTACTGTCGTTAAGCAGTTTAATTCCGAGATGCGAGGGCTTAATTATCGGCGCTTGTCCGTAGGTTACCGAATAAACGGGCCGGCCATCGCCGTCGAGCGTAAATTCAAGCCTAACCTTGTTCATGCTTGCGTTTACCGCCTTGTTGTTCTGCGCAGCCGTGCTTAACGCGATAAAGCTGAGCAGGCATACAAATATTTTTTTCATCAGCATATTATGTTATCCAACAGCGCAGAAATTCCCAGTCCGGCGTTATTGCTAAACTGCCGGTAAAAGTTCTTTACTGTTTGTTTTTGAAAAGGATGACCGCCATTGTTCGCAATTGGCCGTAACCATCCCGGTATTGTTTTGCAATACAAAAAATGCAAAGCCCTCTCACAGGCTTTGCACTATTAATCAACTATTATCAGTACCCCGGGTTCTGCTTGATTTTTGCATTGGTGTTTATTTCGTTGGTTGGAATAGGCCATACGTACGACTTACTCTCGTCAAATGCGAAAGGACCAGGAACGTTTATCGCTGTTCCGAACCAGGCAGCCTCAGACTTACCTATTTTCCAGCGGCAAACGTCAAACCACCAATGGCCTTCGTTTAATAATTCGGCCCAACGCTCGTAATAAAGCGGGTTGTTACCCAAAACAGGGTCGCCAATAGCGCTTGTGGTTGCGGTTAAGCTTGTGTAATCCACAGGCGATGCAGCGCCGATAGGGTAATTATAAGCGCGGCGTTTAACCTTGTTGATATACTCCAAACCGGTAGCACCATCGCCCGAACCGATAGAAGCTTCTGCATACAGCAGGTATACATCAGCCATACGCAGCAGGTAGTAGTTCCACGCATCGGCAATGGAACCGTTGTTGCCCTGGCCGTTGTTTTCGTTGTATAAAGTCGGCGCGTATTTGTGCAGGCTCCAACCGTAAACACCCTGGTTTCCGGCATAAAAGTTCGGTTTTGCCACAGGCGCTTTGTTTACGCCGTCGAACTTAACCGAATCCAGCCAAGGCTGCAGCGCGTTAACGAATAACCGCGGGTCGGCAGTTTTGTTGGTTCTTACTGCTACCGCTTTTGCACGGTAAACCGGGTCCATTACCTTGGCAGGGTTCGAGAAGCTTGCTGGTTTTGATGCGTCGAAAGCAGGATTAGCTACCAGGTCGTAAGCACTGCCTATTGAATAGCCGAAACGCAGCACGTTTTTATCATGGAAAAACTCGTTACCATAACCCAGCGGGAAAGAACCGCCTTCAGTACCATCGCCGCCTATAACCCATGGGCACCAGATCAAACCATTGATAGAGGTCGAATTGGCTGCGCCGCTATACACGCCGTAGCCGCCTTTTGAATCCGGATCGATGTTCAGCTCAAATAACGATTCTTCATTGAATTCATTGGCGCTGTTGCCGTTAAAGGAGTTGATGTATTTGCTGTAAGGCATCAGCGTTTTGTTGCTATGCTGTATAACATCGAGCAGCGTTGTTTTGGCGTTTGCCCAATCCTGCGTGTACACATAAGCTTTGCCCAGCATACCCTTTGCAGCCCATTCGCTTGCACGGCCAATATCGGCGCCTGTCCACAGTTTACCGGCAAGCAATGTTGCGGCCTGCTTAAAGTCGCCTTCAACAAACGCCCATACATCTTTCACGCTCGAGCGTGGCTGTTGTGTAGACGATAAATCCGGCGGAACATCCGCATAAATCGGCACACCCATTTTCTCGCCGCCGGCGCCCCCTGCCGCCATATAGCTTTCGCCGAAGAGGCATTCCAATTGCAGGTAATAATACCCGCGCAGGAAGTAAGCCTGACCAAGTATGTAGTCCACTGCTTTACCATCTGAAGGTTTGCCATATTTTTGATTGTACAGCTTGGCACCTGCAATCAGCACGTTACAGTTTTTAACACCGGTATAAAGCACTGTCCATGCTTCTGTAGAGTACTCGTTGCCAGGGCTTACGTTGGTGTTAGCCATATCGTTCCATGAAGGGTCGCCATTGTAAACCGAGTTTACAGTATGGGTTGAGTTGGAAAGCGCTTTCGGCAGGTAATGAAACCCGAGGTAGCCAGGGTCGCGCATGTTGGAATAACAGGCGGCCAGCACGCTTTGCAAATCGTCAACACTTGCCGGGTAGTTATTGGTGCTGTAGGCATTGGTAGGCCCCACCAGCTTCCCCGGATCTTTTTTACATCCTGATGCCAGTGCGAGGGCCAGAAATGCGGTTGTATATATTTTCTTTAACATTTTGATAATTTTTGAGATGACATTAAAAAGTGATATCGATACCTGCTGAATAGATTTTGGTCTGCGGATACTGCGATACAGCATCAACGCCCCTGGTAGTTACACCCGAGTAACCAGACGTGGTGAACGCGCCGGCCAATTCAGGGTCGAGACCGCTGTATTTGGTAATGGTGAACACGTTGTTAGCCATCACAAATACCCTTGCCGACTTGATTTTGATACTTTGCAGTAAACTGTTCGAGAAGGTATAGCCTAACTGTACGTTTTTAAGCTTCAGGTAATTACCGCTTTCAACAAAATAGCTGTTTGGCGCAGTGTAGTTTTTGTTCGGGTCGAGGGTAAAGGTGCCGTTTGCATTGGCTATCCCAAGTCTTGGTTGCGAGGTTAAACCATTAGTGCCCAAAAACGAATCGCCGAATACTTTAGAGGTAGTGTTACCATCAGCAAAAGGATATTGCTCATAAGCTTTTACGCCGTTAAACAGTTGTACGCCTGCCACGCCGTGGAACAGCATCGCCAAATCAAAACCTTTGTAATTCAGATGAATGTTAGCGCCGTAAGTCATTTTAGGGTTCGGGTTACCGATTACCTGCTGGTCGTTGGCATCAATTTTATGGTTGCCGTCTTTATCATCATAAATCAAGTCGCCTGCATGGGCGTTTGGCTGCGCGCTTGCCTGGGCCTGTGCGTCGGTTGCAAATATGCCCAACACTTTATAGCCATAGAATGAACCAAATGGCAGGCCGGCCTTGGTAATGGTGAGGTTCTGGTTCGACATTATGTTAAAGCCAGAGTCGCCGTTGCTGTAGTAGTTGTAACCATCAAACAGGGCATCGGCAGCAACACCATCAAGACTGGTAACCTTGTTTTTGTTAAAGCTGGCAGTAAGGCTGATGTCATAGCTGAAATCACCAATCTTGTTGCGATAACCCGCCAATATATCAATACCCCTGTTGTTTACTTTGCCGATGTTGGCTATGTATGACTGGGTGAAACCCGCGCTTGGCGGCAATGGCAGCGCATAAAGCATGCCGCTGGTGTTCTTGTTGTACCATTCCACGGTGAAATATAATGCGCCGTGTAATGCCTCGCCATCCAAACCGATGTTGGTTTCGTGCACGGTTTCCCAGTGTACAATAGGGTTAGGAATAGAGCTGGATGAGTTAGCGATAATCAGCGGACCGCCCGGCGAGAAGTTCTGACCACCCGAAGCTAAGCCGCCCGGTGTAGTAAACTGGCTGAATGACGAAGTATAGCTGTAAGCCCTTATCGCGCTGTTACCCAATGTACCGTAGCTGCCGCGCAGCTTAAGGGTTGGGAATACTTCTTTTATCGATGCCAGCATCGGCTCTTCAGTCACATTCCATCCTGCTGAAGCCGAAGGGAATACACCGCGTTGCTTGTTCGGACCGAATACGGTAAAGTTAGCATCCTGGCGTATAGAACCTGATAAATAGTAACGGCCTGCGTAGTTATAGTTGATACGACCGAATTCAGATTTTATCAAAGCGTTGGCATCATACTGACCACCTAATGAAAGACCAGAGTTGCTGGTTTGAACGAACGAGTAACCCGGTAAACCTACCGAGGTTTCGCCTGCGTTGATGTTGTTGTATGAACCTGAAATTTGCTCATAACCCGCAACGGCGTTAATGTTATGCTTGCCGAAGGTTTGGTCGTAAGTCAGCACGTAGTTGGTTAACAACTGGGTGCTGGTGGTGGCCATTTTATTCAGCGAGTTATTGCTTTGCGCTACAGGACCAAAATTGTAAGCATTTTGGAAGTAGTCCATATTCTCGTTGTAGTACGAGTAGCCAACCGTGCTCCTGAAATCGAGATTGAATGGCAGCTTAATATCTAAATAAGCATTAGCCTGAACGTTGCTTTGCTTATCCTGCGCGTTAGCTGAGTTTACCGCACCAAAAGGGTTCGGGCCCTGGAACGATAAGCCGTTGTAACCGGTCGGCTCGATGCCATAGTTACCTCTCTTGTCATAAACAGGGATAATCGGCTGGGTGCGGAAAGGTGCGTTATGCAGCTGCGCCTCGTTGCCTACCAGCGGTGAGGTTATGCGCTGCGATAATGCCAGCTGCTCGCCGATGGTTATCCATTTGGCCAGCTTGTAATCTGTGTTGATACGAGCGCCGCCAATGTTCGAGTAGTTTTTAATGAAAATACCTTTCTGATTGTTGTAAAAGCCCGAAAGCAGGTAATTTACCACAGGCGCTGAACCAACCACCGAGAAATTGTAATTCTGCTCGGTACCATTGCGGTAAAGGGTGTGCACCCAATCGGTATTGGCAAGGGTATCGAGGCCTTGCTGGTTAGCGTTTTTAAAGAATTGCGGGTTAACGATATTTTCCAGCTTGATGAAATCATTTTTGTCAAGCAGCTCAACCAATTTCGGTTTGGTTATACCATATCTTGAGCTGAACGACACTATCGGTTTGGTGGCATTGCTTTTTTTGGTGGTGATGATAATTACACCGCCCGCCGCAGCCGAACCATATATGGAAGCCGCGCTGGCATCCTTTAAAACATCTATTGATGCAACGTCTTGCGGGTTAATGGTGCTTACATCAGTCATCCTCACACCGTCCACTACATACAGTGGATTAGGCTGATTAAGGGATGATAAACCACGAATGATGATAGACGGCTGCGCGCCTGGCTGACCCGAGCTTTCAATCACATCCACACCGGCGGTGCGGCCTTGCAAACCCGCAATAGGGTTGGTAATAGGCTGGTCTTTAAAGCTGTCGCCTTTTACAGATGCAACCGAACCTGTAACATCCTTGCGCTTTTGTGTGCCGTAACCGATAACCACAACTTCGTTGAGCACTTTGTTGTCATCGGCTAAGGTTACGTTAATCTCTGTGCGGTTGTTAATTGTAATTTCCTGCTTTACAAACCCGATCATGGTGAATACCAGCACATCGGTTTTGTTGGCGCTTATCGAGTATTTACCGTCGAGGTCGGAGTTTGCGCCATTGGTGGTTTGCTTTATGGCGATGGTAACGCCCGGAAGCGGCTGCCCCTTATCGTCGGTAACCCTACCGGTTACTGTTACCTTTTGGGCCATGGCCCAGCTTGAGAGCAGCAACAGCAAGGAGCAAAAAAATAATTTAAGTAATTGATTTTTATACATAATGATTAAGTATTGAGATTGGTTATTGATTGGTTTCTGTTTGGGGACATGACTTATTAAGCCATGTACGCGGCTCAACCCGATGGCAGGGAGGCGCTGATTAGCTTGTCGCCGGCGGCATCTTTATACAACAATTTTTGATGTACAGAAACGCATATAAAGCACCGGCCTGGTGTTTGATACATCTGCATAATACAATAAGATTTTTTGGTTGACTGGTTTATAATTCTGACAATTTCCGGCCCATTGCGTTCCGTGGTAATTGACAAATCAAAGAGAAGAGATTAAAAACGGAGGTACTAATTTCAAAATCAAAATATAAATGAATGGAGATTTTAATCGGTATTAAGTTATTGACAGTCAAATTATTAACAACTTAAGCAAATAGAGAAAATATAAACCGTGTATAAGGGGATATAGAGTAATATTCATGCGCGAATGGATGATACTAGGCCATATTGTATGTTCGTGACCTGCCCTTTTGACGCAGGGCGATGCCCTGCGCTGACATATGAAACCCTTACAGGGTTTTTAGATAAGGGAAAGACCAATAATATATATTATACCACAGACAAAATACCCTGAAAGGGTTAAATATGTCAGCGATGGGTAACACCCATCGTGAAAATTGCGACGGCAAGCATATCAGTCAGCATTTTTTACAGGAAAATTTATATCGCCTTTATCGCCATAATCGCATTCTCAAATTCATCATTGGAGATAAGAGATTTGGCTTTAATACGGGCTTTGTAATTATAGATAGTATTAACGGAGTATTCCAGGATGTGGGCTATCTTTTCCGTATCGCTAATACCCAGCCTTACCAGGGCAAAAATCCGCAGGTCGGTGTTGAGCAATTGATTGGGCAAAAGCTTCACGCGGTTTTCTTCGGCAAATAAAGCGTTGTAGCCATAAACAAAGTTGGGGAAGATTTTAAGGAAGGCCTTATCGAAATTAATGAATAGTTCTTCACGCTCTTTGGTGAGGTTGATGTTGTTTATGATGATGCCGATATCATCATACCGCTTGGTGGTTAATTTATTATCAACCGAACGTTTAAAGCGTTCAAGTTTGTTGATGTATTCCGATATCAGGTTAAAATAATAGCCGATATATTCTTCCTTAATTTTATTGGCCTCGTTCAGGTCGTTGATACTGGCCTGCAGATTGTGATTGGCTTCCAGGATTATTTTATCGGCTATGCGCAGCTTCCGTAATTGTTTATAGCTGATAACGGCAAATACCACCACCATAATGGCCAGCAACGTTAGCGATAACCCATAAATAATAAGCACCCGCCGCTGTTCTTCAACGGAATTGATGCGCTCGCCGGCAATTACCGGCAGGATATTACTCACCTGTATTTTACGCTGACGTGCGCCATAATAGGTGGCGTCTTCCAGCGCCTGCTTGATATATATGTAGGCATTCTTGGCATCGCCGGTGGTATGCAGCAGTTGGGCCAGGTTAGTCATGGCCGCCGCCTCTTTGGTTGATGACCTGATATCGGCCATGGCAGCAGGTATCAATAGGTCTATGGCTTTATCAGGTTCTTTATTCCTGATATAGATATCGCTCAAAGTTGAGGCGGTTACGGCAAACTGGTGGTCGGTGAGCTTATAATTATCGATGAGCTCTTTCAGGTTGACGATAGCATGGGGAATATTGCCGGTCTTTAAATATTTTAAGCCATTGTAGTAGACGTATTCGAACGACTTTGGATTACACAATGCCGTAGCCGAGTCGATATACTTGCCCGCTTTTACATTATAGATGTTCGCATAATAGTTGTCCCGATCAAAATCGGAGAGGTCATAGTAAGTACGGGCAGTTAAAAAGTAATATTCCTTTCGCGCATCGTTATCCAGGAATTTTATGTCGACTGTTTTCAGTGTATCAAAAGTCTCCTTAAACATCCCCGACGAAAGCAGGATAAAACCAAACTTAATGCGGCTGTAGGCAATTTTAACGGGGTTCTTTAAAGCATCGCTGGTTTGCTGCAGCTTTTGCGCATCGTGAAAAGCTTCCTCGTAATTAAACGATTTATTCTCTTCGTAAAGTTTCAGGTAGATATTGTATCGAAAGTTAAGGTCGGGATTTACGGCGTTGTTAAGGTCTTTTTGCAGCTTATCAATACGGGCTAACTTTTGGGCATCGTAATCTTTCTTTTTATCAAGGGTGGAATTCAGTTTTTGCAGCAGCGTATCATGGCCCTGCGCATTGCACATAACACGAAACAGAAATATGAGCGGAACTAAAAGTAAAATTCGTTTCATGCAGGGCAAATTAATCGGGGTGGCTGTGTTATAATTGTTGAGGGATAAATTTATGTTTTTTTGTTTGATTAGGTAGGGATTAATTGATCGGGTTGCTTAGGTTTTCGGCCTTGCGGTATTTTCAATCGTTTGGCATCCTGCAAAACGCAAATATCATTGATTGTTGGTGACTACACCAACAACGGCGGGTGTTCCGCAAAAAAGTGGAACGCCGAACAAAAAATTTGAATAGGTTATCCTTTAATATTCAGGTATAAAATCGCCGCAATTGCTGCACCGACAATTGGTCCTACAACCGGTATCCAGGCATAGCGCCAGTCGCTGGTGCCTTTGTTTTTTATCGGCATCAGGCAATGTATTATCCTCGGGCCGAGGTCTCGTGCCGGGTTTATGGCATAGCCGGTTGTACCGCCGAGCGATAGGCCTATTACCCATACCAAAAATGCAACCGGCAGCGCCCCTACCGAGCCTAAACCTATCGGTGTTTTAGTATCGATAATTTGCCCGTTGGATATATAAAACACTACAAATACCAGCACAAATGCGCCGATAATTTCGCTCATGATATTTGAAATATAATTACGGATGGCAGGCCCGGTACAAAAGCAAGCCAGTATAGCATCTGGTTTGTTTGTTTTTTTGAAATGGTCGTAATACATCAACCAAACTAAAATTGCCCCTAAAAAAGCACCCAGCATCTGCGCGGCTATAAAGTTCGGCACCCTGGCCCAGGCAAATTTACCGGCTATGGCTAGTCCGATAGTAACCGCCGGGTTCAGATGCGCACCACTATACGGACCGGCCACCACCACGCCAATAAACACTGCCAATCCCCAGGCGGTGGTAATAACCATCCAGCCGCTGTTATTGCCTTTGGTATCGTTCAACAAAACATTGGCAACAACGCCGTTGCCTAACAAAATCAATAACATGGTGCCGATTAATTCGGCCATAAATGGTGACATATTGTTTGGGTTTTTGATTAGTCTTGAGTCTAAAGTCGAAAGTCTTTAGTCGGACTAAATTTTTTAATATAATGACTCGAGACTAATGACTCGAGACTTAGGACTTCTTTGACCAGCTTTGCGTTGCAGCAACCGCGCGTTTCCAACCAGCCATTGCCTGCTCCGTGGCTGCGTCATCGCCCGGGACAAATTCCCGTTCGGATTGCCATTGCTGCTGTATTTCTTCAACACTGTTCCAATAGCCGACGGCAAGTCCGGCAAGATAGGCTGCCCCTAAAGCGGTAGTCTCAACCACATGCGGCCTGATAACTTTGCAGCCCAGCACATCGGCCTGGAACTGCATCAGCAGGTTATTTGCCGTTGCGCCGCCATCAACCCGTAACTCTTTTATCGGGAGGCCGCAATCGGCTTCCATTGCTTTTAAAACGTCGACAGTTTGATAGGCAATAGCCTCTATAGCTGCACGGGCAATGTGACCGGCTGTAGTGCCACGGGTAATACCGACTATTGTACCTCTTGCGTCCGGATCCCAATACGGTGCACCGAGGCCCGCAAACGCAGGCACAAAATATACGCCGCCGGTATCTTCTACCTGCATGGCCAGTTGTTCTACATCGGCAGAGGTTTTGATAACACCCAAGCTATCGCGCAGCCATTGCACGACTGCACCGCCAATGAATATACTGCCTTCAAAAGCGTATTCTATTTGTCCGTTTATTTTCCAGGCTATGGTGGTCAGCAGGTTATTTTTTGATGCCACGAACTTATCCCCTACATTCATCAGCATAAAACAGCCCGTGCCGTAGGTATTTTTTACCATACCTTTTTCGGTACACATTTGCCCGAACAAGGCTGATTGCTGGTCGCCCGCAATACCCGCTATCGGCACGGCTGACGCAAAAATGGTAGTGTCGGTCTCACCATAAACCTCGCTGGACTGTTTTACCTCCGGCAGCATGCATGCAGGAATACCGAATATCTTTAATAACTCTTCATCCCATTGCTGGGTGCGGATATTATACAGCATAGTGCGACTGGCATTGGTTACATCGGTAACATGCACCCTGCCGCGGGTAAATTTGTAAACCAGCCAAGTATCCACGGTGCCGAAAGCCAGCTTCCCGGCATCAGCCAGTTCTTTTGCACCTTCTACGTTGTTTAATATCCAGTTTATTTTGGAGGCGGAGAAGTAAGAATCTATTATCAGGCCTGTTTTTGAGCGGATGGTATCAGTATGGCCTTCGCTTTTCAGGTTATCGCAGTAGGCCGATGTCCGCCTGTCCTGCCAAACAATAGCATTATAAACAGGCAGCCCTGTCTCGCGGTTCCAAACTATGGTGGTTTCGCGTTGGTTGGTGATGCCGATAGCTTTTATGTTCTTTCCGTTGATGCCCAATTTGGCAGTTGCCTCGGCAGCTACACCGGCTTGTGTCGACCAAATCTCGTTGGGGTCATGTTCCACCCATCCCGGCTGCGGGAATATCTGCGTAAATTCCTTTTGGGCAACGGATAGTATCTGCCCGCTATGGTCGAAAATAATAGCGCGGGAACTGGTGGTGCCCTGATCAAGGGCTAAAATGAATTGGTTGTGGTTCATAGTTCATGGTTAATAGTTCATGGCCGAAACATCGACCGTGAACTATTTTATATGAAAGTTAGTAATTGGTTCGGGGAATTTACAAATTAAAAAAGAACCCACACTAATCAGCTGTCAATCTTTTAATAAATACCCTCCGGCAACAGAATTAAAATCTGCGACTTGTTGTTTTTCCCACGCTGCATCCTTGTTTAGTTCTACGCTTATTAATTGCGCAACTATTGGTGCCGCCTCTATTGCTGCCCGGGCGTCAAGGAAAAGCATTCTTACCCGGCGGGCGAGCACATCTTCCACTGTTCGCGCTAATTCATTCCTTACCGCCCATATTACTTCTGCCTGCAGGTATTCAAATTGGGGATGCAACTTTTGTGTCCATTGCGGGTTTTCCTTTGCCAATGCAAGCACTGCTTCGCGGTCGCTTCCATAAACATATAAATGATTGCTACGGTCAACTCCGGGCAAATTACCGTGGATTGATAAGTCCTTTGTTGCGCTGGCGCGAGGTGGCAGTCCGGCGGTTTCGATGGCCTTATCTATTGTATCTTCCCCCATCTTTCGGTAAGTAGTCCATTTACCGCCTGTTATGGTAATCAGCCCCGAAGCAGAAACGATAAGCTTATGGCTGCGCGAAATCTCTTTTGTTTTTATGGTTCCTTCCTGCGGTGCGGCAAGCGGACGCAAACCGGCAAATACACTCAGAACATCCTGCCGCGACGGCGCTTTAGTTAAATATATGCTGACCGTCCGCATCACAAAATCAACCTCCTCTTCCAACGCAACGGGTTCCAGCCGGTGTTCATCAAGGGGCGTATCAGTGGTACCTATTAGCAACTTGTCGTGCCAGGGTAAAGCGAAGAGAACCCTGCCGTCATCAGTCTTGGGAATCATCAGCGCATCCTCACCGGGCATAAACGATTTATCCAGCACAATATGAATGCCCTGGCTTGATTTTACCAGTGGTTTTTTGCCCGGCTCATCTTTTTGCAGCAAATCATCAACAAATACACCGGTAGCATTGATCACAGCCTTGCCTTTAATATTGTAAGTAACGCCAGACTCCATGTCGGCAGCTATAACACCCTGAACTCTGCCATTTTCCTTAATCAAGCCTGTAACCTGGAAGTAATTTAGCACCGTAGCGCCATGTTCCAGGCAGGTTTGCGCCAGGTTTATAGCCAGCCGCGAATCGTCAAATTGCCCGTCGTGATATACGACACCGCCATACAGACCTTCCTTGCGAATGGTCGGGAGTCGCGCGACGGTTTCTCTTTTTGAAATATGCTTAGACCGGCCAAAACTTAACTTACCGGCCAGCAAATCGTATATAGTGAGCCCGATAGTATAAAAGGCCCCGTTCCACCATGTATAACCAGGAATAATGAAAGATTCGTTTTTTACCAGGTGGGCAGCATTTTTTAAAAGTAGCCCGCGTTCATATAGCGCTTCACGCACCAAACCGATATTTCCCTGGGCCAGGTACCGTACACCGCCATGAACCAACTTGGTGCTTCTGCTCGATGTACCTTTTGCAAAATCGGCTTGTTCCAGCAGCAAGGTTTTATAACCCCGTGATGCAGCATCCAAGGCAGTTCCCAAACCCGTAGCGCCACCGCCGACTATAATGATATCCCATACTTTTTCTGTATCAGCTAGGGCTTCGACTAAATTTTCGCGCTTGGTATTAACCACGGTTCTTAAATTAACAGGAAGCAATTATTTCAAATTTAGAAATAACAGCGGCATTATTTAAGGTGAGGGGTTATTGATGTAAAATGATAACGGTTTGTTAATGAAAATTGAATGTGGTAAAAAGCAGAACCATAGCTTGAAAACCTGTAATTTTAAATTTGCAATTAATAATCCATGGAAAAACTGCCAAACATTCACCCGGGGAAGTATTAAATGAGGAGTTTTTACTCCCGATGAATATTACATCTTATCGTTTGGCCAAAGAGACCAATATTCCTCAAACGAGGATTTCTGAAATAATAAAGGGCAATCGTAGGGTTATTGCCGATACCGCTTTGAGATTTAGTCAATTTTTTGGTAACTCAGCTAAATTTTGGCTTGGGATACAAGATGATTTTGATTTGGAAGCAGAACTTGATGAAAAGAAAGCAGAGTTCGACAATATTAAGCCTTACGCAGCTTAATTTTATCGGATATGCATACGGGACACGCAAAGTATTGCGTCTCTACAAAAAATAAATCGCTGTGTTCTCCGCGGTTAATTGCCGCCGATTTAACAATTCCGAAATCGAACTTCCGAAATCCGAAATCATTCTACTCCCCTCACGTTCATCTTCAGCCGATACAGCGCTTTTGAGGCTGTTATAAAAAGCACGTCCTTATTTTTGCCGCCAAAGCAAAGGTTGGCTGTCCAAGATTCGGGGACATCGATATGGCCTATCTTCTGACCTTGCGGGTTGTAAATGGTAACGCCATTACCGGCTATATATAAGTTACCGCGTTCATCAAGGGTAAGACCATCGCCGCCCTGGTTGCAGAAAAGGATGCGATTGCTTAGCGTGCCATCTTTTTCGATGCTGAATTTGTAAAGCTTGTTATCGCCAATATCAGCTACAAAAAGGAATTCGCCATCCGGGGTACCTACTATACCGTTAGGCTGTTTCAGGCTGGCATCCATCAATATTGGCTGCTTTGAACCTTTGGGCAGGTAATACACACGTTGGCCATCAAGGTCTGATTTTTTCCTGGTCCAGTAATCGCGCTGGTAGTAGGGGTCGGTCATATAGATACCGCCTTTATTATCTACCCAGATGTCGTTCGGGCCGTTCATCAGCTTGCCGTTATAATCGGTTAACAAAACGGTTACTTTTTGGTCTGGTGCGATAGACCATATTTGATCGTGCTCATCGGCGCAGGTTACCAGGTTGCCCTGCTTATCGAAGTACATTCCATTTGAGCGGCCGGTATTATCCATCCACATTGATAGTTTGCCATCTACGCTGTACTCCCATATCTTATTATTAGGCTGATCAGTGAAAAACACATTGCCTTTTTTATCTACCGATGCACCTTCCGTAAATGCAAATTGCTTGGATATCAATTCAGGTTTCTTTGTAGTGTCATATAATGCAGTTTGCTTTTGGCTGCCTTCAATTACCTGTGCTGCGAGGGCAGCTTCTTTATATAAACCAAAATCGCTCAAAGCAATGCTTACTGCCGCTTTAGTGATGCGTAATCTTACCTTATCGGTTTTAACATTCTCCGGCAGGCGGATTAACCGGTTACCGCCTATGCTGGTAGCTGTACCTATTTGCTCCCATTTACCATCCTGCCATGCATCAACCGCAATTGCATCAATCCGCTGCCCCAGTTTAATATTTTCACGAAGGCGGATAACGTTAAATTCCTTTTGCTTATGCAAATTGAGCACTAATTCAGGTGTTGTAACCTTGTCATCCGTTGCCCAGTAGGTGTAACGGTCGTTATCGAGCAAGTTTTTAGCGCCGAATTTAACCTGGTTGCCGCCACGGGTATTGCTGGCCTTTAAAGTCGCATCTTTTGCAAGATTCACGGCAAATGTATTTCTTAAGTGCTGACCAAATTCCTTCAGCTTAGCAACATCATCGTCGTTAAGCATTCCACGCCTGTCGGGCTCCAAGCCTAAATCAAGACAAGCGCCGCGACCTACACTTTTATAATACAAATCCATCAATGCAGTAACAGATTTTGCCTTACCATCCTGCGACGCATGGTAAAACCATCCGGGACGGAAGGGAACATCGCATTCCGCCGGTATCCAGTATTTGCCATCGCGGTGGCCTTCAGTGCCCTCATAATCTTTAACATAGCCATTACCAGGTTCTTTGCCTGCATCGGGCGCATGCGGCGTATAGGTTGCCCAACTGGTTTCGCCGGCTATGCCGTTTTCGTTGCCCACCCAGCGCACGTCCGGACCAACATCGCCAAATAAAACTGCATTTGGCTGCATTCGGCGTGGGATAGCCCAGGTATCTTTCCAACCGTAATAGGTTGAGCGGTCGATTTTTCTTACTTCGCGTGCGCCACCGTAATAACCATCGCCGCCATTTGCGCCGTCAAACCACGAAATAAATATCGGGCCGTAATGGGTGTACAATTCTTCCAACTGTTTGCGGAAAACCTGGGTAACATATTCAGGCTTGCCGTAAAGCGCGCTGTTCCTGTCCCACGGCGAGCAGTAAACGCCCATCTTCATCCCCAGCTTGTTGCAGGCATCGCGGTATTCCTGCAAAATATCACCCTTCCCGTTTTTGTAGGGGCTTTTTGAAATATTGTGTTCAGTAGTTTTTGTCGGCCACAAACAAAAGCCATCATGGTGTTTGGCTACAACTACTATTCCTTTGAAACCGCCAGCTTTTGCCGCACCAACAATCTGCATAGCATCAAAATGTGAGGGATTAAACAGCGCGGGGTCTTCATCTCCATAGCCCCATTCTTTATCAGTGTAAGTATCCGGGCCGTAATGAATAAGACAATACATCTCTGTTTCCTGCCAGTTGAGCTGGCCTTTGGTTGGCAGCGGGCCGTATGGTTTTGGGGCCGGTTGTGCAAATGCAACCGCGGTAATAACTGAAAGGCATAAAAGCAGGTTTAATTTTTTCACGGGAGAAATAGATTGTTAATGGTTCACGAATGTAATAATTTTTGAATAAATGCCTCATAACGCGTTTACTGCCATTCATTTTTATTGTTACCTGGATAAATATTTCAACAAACAACCATCCTTTTTAATGGTTATGTATTACAACAACATCTGGTATCACACCTATAATTTAATAAAGACATCACCATGAAAACATATAATAATTTAGTGGAAGCCACTAACGATTTGATGAAAAGAGGATACACGGAAAATTTGAGTCTTGAGGGCGATACTATCGACGACAAGGATAAAAAAATCCAAATGACTGCCGACGATATCGAGATTGATGAGTTTTATCGTTTTGAAGGACCAAGCAACCCATCGGATATGTCGATTGTTTATGCAGTTACCTCGAAGAAATATGATATAAAGGGAGTGCTTATCAACGCGTTTGGCACTTATGCCAATAATAGCTCATCAGCCATACAGGCCAAGCTCAATCATGACCAGGTTAGCGATAATTTAAATCGCGCCGATAAACCGGAAGCGGATGCTGAAGTGGGGTCGATAGCCAAATAATTATAGCTTCGTCAACAGCTTTTTACCACGCGACTGTATCGCCGCAGAGCCATCGCGCATCAGGAATTGAATCTGACTTGCAAGTTCTTCGGCAATCCAGTCGTAACGGTGGCGGAGGTTGAACAAAGCCTCAGAAGCAAACACTTTTACAGCAACCTTAATTTTCGGGTCTATTATGGAGTCGAAACATTGCTCAACGGCCGGCTCCAGGTCTATTAATTCCAATTTGTTTTTTATTGCCGGGTGCATTGTTGGCTCGGTTAAATGCATCAGTATTTTAATATAATGCCGTTGCGGGCCAGGGTATTTAACTTCTTTAAAGCGCGAAAAGAAGTATTCCAATTCAGGCTCATATTTTAACGGGTCGGCCAATAGTACATTTTCCAGTATCCAACTAGCGCGGAATGCAATCATACTGTCGGGATAAAAAGTAACATCAATCAGGTCGCGCAGGGCAAAATTTTGCTCGGTTAATATCCGGCTAAGCTCCAGCACTTTTGGTTTGCCTAACGTGGTAGATATTCTTTTGACGAGTTCGGCCTGTGTCATTTCTTTAGGTAAAAGGCGAAAGGATAAAGGTTAAAGGTATTAAAATCAACAGGCGAAATCAAGCTATCCAAAACATTACAACGTTCAAACATTTCAACCTTACAACCTTTCAACAAAAGTTCTACATTTGCTTTCCGTTAATTGAAAATTTACAAATGGTTAAATTCAACCGATTCACCCTTGATAATGGCTTGCGCGTAATTGTTCATGAAGACCACACCACCCCTATGGCGGTGCTGAATATACTTTACGATGTTGGCGCACGCGACGAAAACCCCGAACAAACCGGCTTTGCCCACTTATTTGAACACCTGATGTTTGGCGGTTCTGTAAATATACCTACTTATGATGAACCCCTGCAGCGTGTAGGCGGCGAAAACAATGCTTTCACCAGCAACGATATCACCAATTACTATATCACCCTGCCCTCATCAAACATCGAGACTGCATTCTGGCTCGAGAGCGACCGCATGCTAAGCCTGGCTTTCAGCAAAAAAAGCCTGGAAGTACAACGCAATGTGGTTATAGAAGAATTTAAACAGCGTTACCTGAATCAGCCTTACGGCGATGTTTGGCTAAAGCTGCGTCCGATGGTTTATAAAGAGCACCCCTACAAATGGGCGACCATCGGCAAGGAAATTAAGCATATCGAGGATGCCAAAATTGAAGACGTAAAGGCATTCTTCAAAAAACACTATACCCCGCAAAATGCCATTATGGTTGTGGGGGGAGATATTACTTTGGATCAGGTAAAGCAATTTTCAGAAAAATGGTTTGGGTCGATTCCCGCCGGCGAAAAGTATGTTCGCAATTTACCACAAGAGCCTGAGCAGCACGATGAGCGCCGCCAAACAGTTACCGCCAAAGTACCTTTAAACGATGTTTACATTGCTTTCCAAATGGGCGACAGGATGGATGAAAGCTATTATGTGGCAGAGTTGTTATCGGATGTGTTATCCCGCGGCAATTCATCCCGCCTATACCGCAGCCTGGTAAAAGAAAAACAAATATTCAGTGAAGTACATGCCTACATGACCGGCAGCCTTGACAAAGGCATGTTTGTATTTGAAGGTAAACCGTTGGAAAATATCAGCATAGAAACTGCTGAAGCTGCCATCTGGGAAGAACTGGAAAAGATAAAAACTATCGAAATTCCAGCTGATGAATTGACTAAGGTCCAGAACAAAACTGAATCGACCATGATATTTTCAGAAATGTCATTATTAGATAAAGCGATGAACCTGGCGCAATTTGAGCTTCTGGGCGATGCAGATATGCTGAATCACGAGACAGAAAAGTATTTGAAAGTTACCGCCGCGCAGGTTAAAGAGCTGGCTAACAAACTATTCAGGAAAGATAATTCTTCGACGCTTATTTATCTGGCGGAGAAAGCTTGAACCGGAATTTTTAGAATTAAAGAATTACCGGAATAACGGCTAATTAAATTTGGATTGGCAAATGCCCAATTATTTAATGACTAATGACCCAATGACAATAGATAGAAAACAAGCCCCGGAATCAAAGGGGATAGCAAACATAAACCTGCTGAAGCCGGAACACAGGGAACTGAACAACGGCTGCAACGTGTATTGCTTTAACTCTGGCGACCAGGAATTGGTGCGCATCGAGTGGATTTTTGGCAACCAGCGCTTCAATCCTGAAAAGCCTTTACTAAACATCGCTGTAAATACGATGCTTACCGAAGGTACCAATACCCTCACCCAGGCGCAGATATCGGACAAGGTTGATTTTTACGGTGCATTTTTGCAGGTAGATTATGGTTACGATAATTCTACCGTTACGCTTTACAGCCTGAACAAGCACCTGCAGCATACACTGCCGGTATTAAAGGATATCATTACCGATTCTGTTTTCCCGGAAAAGGAACTGGAAACATATATCCGTAACCAGCAGCAAAAGCTACAGGTTAGCCTGCAAAAAAATGATTACATCGCCCGCCGCAATTTTAATAAAGCCATTTATGGCGATACCCTGTACGGCCTCGGTGCCGACGCGGAAACCTACAAAACACTGCACCGCGAGGATATGCTGTTGCATTTCAAGCAAATGTACCAGCCTACTAATTGTACCATCATTGTATCAGGAAAGGTTGAGCCGCAGATACTTGACCTGATAACCAATACTTTCGACAGCGACTGGAAAAATTCAACCATACGGCCGGATACAAGTCAGCCAGGAATAACTTCGGCTGATGAACGTTTTTTCTTTACCGAAAAGCCGGAAGCGCTGCAATCGGCCATCCGGATGGGCAAACCTACCATTAACCGCACACATGCCGATTTCCCATACCTGCAGGTATTGAACACCGTATTGGGCGGCTATTTTGGTTCAAGACTGATGGCAAATATCCGCGAGGATAAAGGCTACACTTATGGCATTGGCTCGGGTATGAGCTCGCTTAAACATTCGGGTGCCTGGTTTATAGCCACAGAAGTAGGTGCTGACGTTTGCAAAGCCACACTTACCGAAATTGAAAAGGAAATTAATCTGTTAAAAACGGAATTGATATCGGAAGAAGAACTTTCGCTGGTACGCAATTACATGATGGGCTCCCTGCTGGGCAGTCTCGAAAATGTATTCTCACACGCCGATAAATTTAAGAACCTGTACTTTGCCGGTTTAGGCTATGATTATTATGACCGCTATGTGGATGCAGTGAAAACCGTTAGCGCGGAAAGACTAAAAGATTTGGCAAATCAATATTTGGATTTTGACGGGTTTTATAAAGTGATAGTAGGGAAATACTAATTTTTTGATTTGAAGATTTGGCGATTTGAAAATTTGAAGATGATGTGGCTATGAGAAAAATAATTGTTAAAAAACGTAAAGTTAAATTCAGGACAGAAGGCCCTTACGACCCTAACTTCGTTGAAAAAATTCATCAAGGGCGTGTAGACATCAAAAACGGCAAGGGTATTAAAATTGCCACAGAAGATTTATGGAAGTAAAAGTTATAATCTTCAAATCAACACATCATCAAATCTTCAAATCATTTTATTGCCATTTTTCGCATCGCATCCAACAATTCCGAAATCCCACTTCCGAAATCCGAAATAAAACAGTAGCTTTGCCCGGCAAATAATAACTCCAAACACATTATTTGCTATGCAATTAGACCCCGAAAAATTTGTCGCCGAAGGATTAACTTACGACGATGTTTT